>JACKQG010006492.1_pt1 | contig 12300 bp, 9 predicted proteins | sample 8237621 | NCBI WGS metagenome assembly JACKQG01 (sample SAMN15677084, study PRJNA649215) | marine metagenome | biome: marine; feature: Black Sea; material: saline water; isolation source: suspended particulate matter (SPM) from the Black Sea western gyre | collected 2013-06-09/2013-06-10 | depth...
TCACCCAGGGAGGATCCGCCTTGAACATGTGAATAATGCCAGATTTTGGTGCCCTGGCCCACCGTAACTCCGGCGTCTACTTCACTGGTGGGGTGGACGAAAAAATCAGATTTCGCTGTAGGCGCTTCATCATTTACTTCCGGCATGGTTCCCTGAAGTGAATGGGTGGCCTTTTCCAAGACTTCCAGGACATCAAAGGCATTCTGGCCGTCTGCTATCTCCAATTTTGATCCATCAAGGTGGTCGATAAAATACTGGATTTCATTGGTAAGTGGAAAGCCCTTTTCATAAGGGATCACTTCTGTAGGTCCATCACGCTTGATGGGTTCTCCCTGGATCCAATCAATACCCTTTTCATAAAAAAGAATATCCTTCTCTTCTGAACTATCCTCAAAGGAGATCATACCCTTGGACCCTATCATGACCATTCTGTGTTCTTTGAAAGGATGCAGCCAACTGACAAAAATATGTCCTACTACATTATTTGGATAAGTCAATGAGGTCATGGTAGTGTCATGAATACCTGGTGTTAAAAATGCGCCTCCCCGACTGACGACTTCTATGGGGTTTGAACCTATGAAATATTCAAATATGGAAATGTCATGGGGGGCAAAACTCCAGAGGATGTTTTCTTCAGTGCGAACCGTGCCCAGATTCAGGCGATTGCTGTAAATGTACTCCAGCTTGCCAATCTTCCCTGAATCAATCATTTCCTTAATCTTGATAATGGCTGGATGAAAAAGCAGGACATGGCCCACCATGAGATTCACTTTATGTTTATCAGCCAGGGCCTTAAGGGCACCTGCTTCTATGGTATTCAGAGCAATGGGTTTTTCTATCAAAACATGTTTACCCTGCTCCAAAAGATAAGAGCCAACCTCAAAGTGAGTTTCAGCCGGGGTCGCAACAGTAAAACCATCGAATTCATCAAGGGGAACATCTCTGACACTGTGAAAGAGGGTTGCATCGGGAAATAAAGTCTTCAATTCCTCCCGACGATTTTCACGGGATTCCACAATACCAGCTAAGGCACCAAGATTTTTCAAGGTCTTGATATGGTTGGTTCCCCAACGGCCAGCACCGACGACGCAGATTTTTAATGGTTTACTCATGTTGATCCTTTATAAGTATTTCAATGGTTTGCAAATTTCCGGACAATGAATGCGAGTTAAAAGTTAAAAATTATAAGTTAAAAGTTGCTATCCAAACCAGTATCTCATTCTGAAGCCAGGTTCTTCCGTGATGTTCTAATTATCGCACCCAGGATATTCATGATTTCTGAACTCTCGTTTATAAGATTATCCTTCTTGATAAAGCCAGTTCTTTTTAAAAGCCTTAGCCAGTAATTTGTCTCTCGGGCTTCCTTTAATGCGATGCTCATCTTGGCGATAAAGTCCTTCATTGATTGAGCTGCCGTTGCTTCCTCAACATTTGCACCAATTGATGTTCCTGATCGAAGCAACTGCTTACCTAGAACGTATTCTTTCTTTTCAAATTGCAGAAATTTGTACAATTCTATGACCTGAACTGAAAATTCGAAGGTTCTGGACCGTATGTCCGGCTCTTGATCCTCAACCACGCTTTTCAACTTTTCACTTTTCACTTTGCACTTTTAACTTGCTTGCGCTTTGGTCATTTACACTTTCGACTTTTTGAGTTTCGACTTTTGACCGTGTGTCTTTAGACCCTTCGACAGGCTCAGGGAGACACACTGGCTAAGCTAAGCGTTAATAATTCCTGCAATTTTCTCAATGTCAGCCGTCTCCAGGTAGGGATGCATGGGTAAGCTGAAGATGCGCTGGCTCATTTCCTCGCTGATTGGAAAATCTCCATCCTTGCAGGCGAGATGATTGAAGGCAGTTTGCTGATGCAATGGTTTTGGATAATAAACGGCTGATGGAATACCTGCATCTTTGAGTTTTGCCTGGAGGGCAGCTCTATCAGCAGCATCCTTGGCCAGAATCGAATACTGGGCCCAGACGCTGGTATAACCACTGGCAACTTCGGGGATGACTACTCGATCGGAAAGCAAAGCATTGTACTTCGCTGCCACTTCGTTACGCAATTTTACTTCGGTAGGAAAGAGTGTAAATTTTTCCAGTACAATTGCCGCCTGGAGGGTATCCATACGTCCATTGATGCCGATACGGACATTGTCATACTTGTCGCCACCCTTACCATGAACCCTGATGGATACTAATTTTTCATAGAGCTCATCATCATCAGTAAAAATAGCACCACCATCACCATAACAGCCGAGAGGTTTGGCTGGAAAAAATGAGGTTGAGGCCACATCACCAAAACTGCAAGACATGCGGTCATCAATCTGACCTCCAAAACCCTGGGCAGCATCCTCAAGAATTTTGATATCATATTTCTTTGAAATGAGTTCAAGGGCAGCATAGTCGGCAGGAAGTCCGAATAAATCCACAGGAATGATTGCCTTGGGGTTCAATTCGCCATTTTCAATCACATCGGCGATGGCAATATCCAGAAGTTCTGGGGAGATGTTATAGGTTTTGGGATCAATATCCACAAATATGGGTGTTGCTCCTAATAGCTGGATGACCTCAGCCGTGGCAATAAAAGTGAATGGCGTTGTGAAGATGGCATCTCCAGGACCTACATCCCAGGCCATGAGCGGCATAAGGAGGGCATCTGTTCCAGACGAACAACTCACACAGTGTTTAACACCGACGTATTCAGCCAACTGAGCTTCCATCTCTTTGATCTCGGGTCCCATAATGTATTTGCCATGGGCTAAAACGTCCTGGATGCGCTTATCCAGGTTTGTTTTTATCAGGGACTGTTGTTTTGCCAAATCAATAAATTGCATTTAGATTTTCCTTAAAATTACTGTCATGCTATTCAATATTTATACTCATCTCTCATTTTATACATCGGGGTGGTATTGAGCAAATATCGTTCCCCATTTAAATGCTTTGTAGCAATTCTAAAACGATTATCGGGACCTGGGATAGTGTTCAAGTCTAATTCTCTTCGAGTATCCTAACAATTTTAGCTGCTGATTGCCCATCTCCATAGTGGGGGTTCCATTCCTTTGGTTCCGGGAAATTATTTGCCAGGGTAGATATTTTCTCAAGATGATCGCCAACTATATAATTCCAGCCATCACTCACGGTTTCGACCCACTCTGTTTCACCTCGAACGGTGAGGCAGGGTGTTTTATGCAAATAGGCTTCCTTCTGGACACCCCCTGAATCCGTGATAATAACACTGGCATATTTTTCTAGTAGCATCATATCCAAATAGCCTACTGGATCAACAATGCGAATATTGCTATTGGTTTGGTTGATGAGTTTTTCCACTCTGGATCTGCTGCGGGGGTGTATGGGGAAAATAACGGGCAGGTCGATTCTGGAAACCTCCTTCAGGATGAACAACAATCTATCATCATGATCAGCATTGGAGGGTCGATGGATGGTCATGAGCAGAAATTTTTCTTTTTCGAGCTTCAATTCATTGAGAATATGTGATTTTTGTTCTGCTATTTTTGTGTAGGTGATTAATGCATCAACCATGACATCGCCCACTACATGAATTCCTGAAGTGATTCCCTCCCGCTTGAGATTATCCACGGCTACCTGGGTTGGGACAAACAAAAGGTCTGACAATACGTCGGTGACGACCCGATTTATCTCTTCTGGCATATCCCGATTAAAGGATCGCAAACCCGCTTCGATATGTACAATTTTTATGTGGAGTTTGGCAGCTGCCAAGGCGCCGGCAACTGTAGCGTTGGTATCACCAAAAACAATTATAAAATCCGGCTTCTCAATGAAAAGAATCTTTTCTATACCCACCAGGGTGCTGGCAGTCTGGGCGGCATGGGTTCCTGAACCGACGCCCAGGTCATAATCAGGTTTGGGAATGCCCATTTCCTCAAAAAAGATTCGCGCCATATTATCATCATAATGCTGCCCCGTATTGACCAGAATTTCAGTATGACCGGCCTCTCGCAGAGCTTTTGAGACAACTGAAGCCTTTACGAACTGAGGACGAGCACCAATAATAGTAACAAGTTTCATTTCGGCAGTCTCATTTCATTTTTCCCTTTAGTCAGGGGTATGAACTTATTCATCCTTGAAAAGTTCAATAAATTATGTATTGGGTAACATATTAATGGTAATTCTATTTAAACCAATTCTTCAACCATGTCGAATGAGATTTGTCACTCAACAATTGAACATATTTTGTAGATTCATTGACTATTTTGAATTCCATTGCTCTACACTATTTTTCAGCCATTCTTTTAATAGATGGTAATTCGGGGGTCCCTATGAAATATATCAGAACACTTACATTGCTCATCACACTTTTGCTTATGACTGGATGCGGTTCAGTCACAAATCCTGGAGGTAGCCCTGAAACCATACAAGCTGGACCCAAGCCGAGCTGGCTGATTCAACAACCTGTTGACCCAAACTATTATCTCGGTATAGGTTCGGCCTCTAAGAATCAATATGGGTCAGAAGCACAGAAAAGCGCTCAGGATATGGCTATGGCAGATTTAGCCTCCCAAATTACTGTAAAAATAACCAGTGATATTGTCACCACCCTCATTGAGAATGGCACCATGACGAAAGACGAATATCTGGCAACTGCCCGTTCAGAAGCCGTGGCGGATCTGGAAGGCCATGAGCTGGTGGATACCTGGCAGGATGCCACCTATCACTACGCCTATTACCGCTTGTCAAAAGCCCAGTATGCAGCCATACAAGCCAGGAAACGCCAGGCCGCAGTGGCACTTTCAACAGATTTCCTAGAGAAAGCCAATGTAGCAAATGAACTGAACCAATTTTCTGATGCTTTTAACGCCATCATCCAGGCTTTCCTTCCCCTCCTGCCCTACCTCAATGAAGCACTTGAGGTGAATCTTGAAGGTCAAACCGTTATTCTCAGCAATGAAGTCAATTCCCGGCTTCAGTCTCTGTTATCGGGTATCGATCTCTCACCCAACAAGTCTGCACTCACGGCCAAACTGGGACAACCTATAACTGAGGAACTGACAGTTTTTGCCAAAGGAAATACGGGTCAACCCTTGCGTGGTCTTCCGCTCAAGGTTCAATTCTACAGGGGTGCAGGGGAAGTACTGGGGAGTGTTAAAACTGGCCAGCAGGGGTTTGCGACCCTTCACGTCACCAACATCACCGCGCCCTTAAAACTCCAGGTTCTTGAAGTTGGCGTGGATGTCGAGCATCTCATTCATGGTGTTGAGTCTCCTATTTTAGTCGGAATTATTAAAAGTATCCCCCCGACTGCAGTACGGATTGTTCTGGATGTGGAAAATCCCTCGATCTATCTGGAATCCAATGAGTCATTTAGTGGCAAACCTCTGCAACAGCTGCAGGTAGAACCCCGAATAAAAAACCACTTCATTGGCGAGGGTTTCAAATTCGTCGATAATCCACAGGATGCTGATTGGCACATGACCCTGAACGCCACGGCGACCAGAGGAACCGAGTATAGCGGGATGTATACTACCTTTGCTGATGTGAATTTAAATGTAATCGAGAGGAAAAGTGGATCAGAGATCTATGCGAATTCACTGTCCCGGGTAAAGGGTATTGATTTGAGCTATGAAAATGCTGCAAACAAGGCATTTGACAACGCTACCGACAAGATGATTACCAATATTCTCCCGCATATTTTGGAGAGTATTAAATAGTTACCAATTCCCCACTATGCTAACTGTGGCATGTTGGTTATTGAGCGACTGACAGTTAGGTGCAGAATCAATCCCGCAAAGACAGTTGTCCTGTTTGCAATTCGATTAACAATCCCCGAGGTCTCTCCAATATTTACTGTTCTTAGATTTGGTAGGATCTTTTTTCTTTGAGGCCTTTTTGGCTTGATAGGCGTTCCCATCCTTGTGCACTTCATCATTGGTTTGGTATTGAACAGAGTTAGACCATTCTGGGCGACCTCCACATTCACTACCCTGGTCCTCATCATCGTCTTCTTCGTCCTCACCACCAACGACATTAACTTTATCGATTTCGCCATTCACTTCTGCACCCCACATGTACAGGTCAACATTATCCCCCACATGGCTGGCAATGACTTTTCCATCAATATAGACATCTTCCCCAAGATAAATCTCAACCACAGGGAGATCATTGCCGTGGCCCCTATTCAGTATAGATACATTTCCATTAACGTGGCTACCCACTTTCAGCGAGATGTGACCATGCCTGGTGCTTATGTTTTTGTCGAAGATGGCTCCTTCGCCCTTTATATCCCCCGATTCAGTGGTGATATTGCCTTTCACAGTGGCATTCTGGCGGACGCGTATGGTACCACTTTGAGTGTCAATAGTCTTATCTACCTGAGATCCGACATCCAGATAAACATTACCACTTAATGTGGTTATTTTTTCTTCAACCTTTGCATTCTCTTCAAGATAAACATCACCAGATGTCGTTTCGATATCGCCATCGACTGTGGCTCCAGAGAGGATGATAACATCCTGATTGGTGGTCTCGATATCCCCATCATATGTAGTTCCGGCTGCCACAATAAAATCATTGTTGGGAGGGGTTGCCATGAGTACAGAGATGGACAAAACCAAAATTACCAATGTCAAAAACTTTATTTTCATGGGTGACCTCCTCAGGTGAATTTTTGATTCGCAAATATAACTGTTTCGCCAGCTAGATCATTTAATATAAATCAACGACAAACAATATTAGGGGAAACCTATTTTTTTGGCTTCAGGATGAATTCAGGATAAAATATTTAGCCCTTGGAAAGCTGCTCCAGGAAAACATCCAATTTGAAATCTGAGGACTTGGCGCAGTTCAGAAGTCTTGAATATTCAGGGGAGGATAATTCCCGAGCATAGAGAACACCAAAATACTCCAGGAAATGATCCATACGCTCTTGATTGAACCATTGTATTCCCTCAACCTCATTTAACTGGAAGTATTCTGGTACACCCCTGTGCTTGAATAATTCAACAAAAAATGCATGGGTATCCCTTTTAAGCAGGGCTCTGGCTCTGTCGGCAAACTCCAGGACAGTAAGCAGTCCGGCCAGATTGATGGTCTGAGCAGTACCGAGACATTTATTGATCTGATCCTCCAGCCCAAAGGTCTCAACCATGCTATTAGGGGACTGTGGACTAGCAGCATGTACCTGACGGGCAAAATAGGTGCAGGCAAGCACAAATCTATGCTGCTCCAAAGCATCTGCAGATACTGAAGCTAAAAGCTCCTGGGATTGACTTAACAGTACTTCATAATTCTGGGCAAAATCTTCAACATCCTCCAGCATGAGGGAAATATTTTCCATCTCCAACATGGCTTCCAGGAGGGGTGAAAATTTCATAAATAGAGATTTGCTATCCGGCAAAATGTCTTTGCCAGTGATTAGCTGCATCATATTGCAGAAAAGTCGATGGACTGGCTCCAGTTCAATCACCCGGAAGAGAGGGGCAAAATCATTAATACCCCTGCCATTCAGATCCTGATGAATATTCCACCAGGGAATTGCCTCTGTATCACTGACCAGCTGAAAGCCCAGGTAAATCTGAGATTCATAACCAGATAACTCCATAAATAAGCCCTGATTACGAATCTGTTCAACGGTTCTGATATACCATAGCCCTGAGGCCTGCTCCTGGAAGATGACATAATAGCTGTTCTCTACATCAAACGAGATGGCAACAATCAGATCTTCTGAAACCAGGTTGGGGTGATCTGATGTGGGATCCGTATTAAAAGGAGTGGATGTTTTTATCCAACCGGACTGACTGGTATAGGAATTATTGACCAGAACCAAAGAGCGTTCCGTACCGCTATGATTGGTGTAGGCAAAAACGCTATCCACTTTGTGCCCATCTGCATTCATAAAGGGGAATAATCTGAAATTTCCAGCTCCGGCATAGAGGTAGCGTTTTTTCATGAGGGGGAATATCAGGGCTTTGTGCTTGTTAATGAGATCTTCATCAGGGGTTTCATCCCAATAGGCACGACGATATTCCATACCGTATTTCTCTTCAAAACCTTCGATCTGAGCATGAGCAAACATGGGTAAACCAGGTAGTGTCACCATGAGCACGGTGGCACCAAAATATTTGTCACCCTTTCCAAACTGGGCAATGGCAGTATCTTCATCAGGATTACTCAAAAAATTCACAAATCGCTGTAGGATGCGGGGGTCAAATTCCAGGGTCTTGGCGATCATACCAAAGAATTTGCCATTCTCTTCCATCTTGAGCATATTCATAAATGCGCTGTTGTATACACGGTGCATACCCAGGGTACGGACGAAATAACTTTCCATCATCCAGAATGCCTCTGCCAGCAGTAAAGTATCAGGCACTTCCTTAGCCACCCGGTCAACAACTTCGCGCCAGAATTCTGCTGGAATAGCTGCATCAAAGTCAGCTCCACTCATGCTAAAATTAGCTCGGGAAGGGATATCCCCACCGGATCCAGGTTCTGGGAACCACAAGCGTTGAACATGTCGTTTGGCCAGGGTCATGGCGGCATCAAAGCGGATGACTTTAAATTGTCGCGCCACATTAAGGATTACCTGGATAATCTCCTCCCTCAACTGGGGATTGAGATAGTTGAGTTGGGCCGTATCATTCCAGGGCATGGAGGTACCATCATTACCATGATATATATAGCGTGTGCTGCCATTGCGATGATCGTGGGCTTTGAAGACAACTGCTGCATCGGAGCGGTCATAATAATGGTCTTCCAGGTGAATACTCAGGTCTGGGTCGTCTGAAAGGTCGCCGCCATCAAAACGATAGGCTGGGAAGGGGGAATTATCGGTGCTTATATACCATTCGGGATGTTGCTTCAACCAGTCTGAGTCCAGCCCGGTGTGGTTGGGCACCATATCACTGGCCAGGCGTATCCCTCGTTCCCAGGCACGAGACCTGAGATTTTCCAGGGCATCGGGACCTCCAATGCTGGGATCGATCTGGTATTCTTTCAGGGAGTAGGCAGAAGATTCAGCATCGGGATTTCCACACCAGTGTTTGATCTTTTTCGAAATACTGCTGCGATTCCAGAGACCAATTAGCCAGAGCACCGTAAAACCCTGTTGTCCCAGGAGATCCAATTCCTCATCAGGAATATCCCGCAAGGTGTTAATGTCGCGCTTATATTTTTTGGATAGCTGATCCAGCCAGACCAGAGAATTACGGGCAATCATGACTACCCGAGGCATCCAATCGCTGTCCTCGCTGTAAAATTCGCCGTCCTGGAGTTCACCAGAATAGCTGGGAACTTGAGATTCGCCGGGACCAAAACCACGGAAACGGTTTTCTTCCTCGAAATGGTCCAATCCTCGGAGCAGGTCCATGAGGTGAGATCCTAAAAAAGTGCTCCAGTGTTTGCGGATATAGGCGAGTTGTCCTTCAATTGAATTGGGTGCAGCCAGGATGGGCTCCATAAGGAGCTCAATAACATTTTTACCAGAACTGCCAAAACCAGTTGACCCAGCCGACCACTTGTTGATACTTTTTAATAATTTATCAGAGGTCTTGATCGCTTTGTGAAAATCTTCTTTGAACACCACATCATATTTATCAAAGGCGGGGTTATTCAAGGCCAGGATGTGAACCAGCAACTCTTCAACGACGACCTGAGTGTTGGGAACCGATTTTGTTTGCCCCTTCAGATACTCCTTAACACTAGTTGAAGAAGATTTGAAACTATCTGAGGGAAGTGCTTCCAGATAATTGCCTAAAAGATCATTCAGAACTGACGGGCTCAATTCCTTTTGAAGAAAAGTGGTGAGATCTTGGATATATGATGGGTTGACCTGGTTGCGGTACAGACGGATCAATTTATGGGAAAGCAGGGACAACAGACCCATTCCGTGCAGCTCACTTGATCTAAACCCGCGATCTGGTTGAAGCTCCCCCATTCTGTGGATCAGGTTTTGGAGCTCATGGTAATCGATCTTGAATTTACCACTTTCGAGGGCAAACATGGGAGGGCTGAATTTATAGGTTTGATCCAGGGCCTGCCTGAGATGGAACTCCAGATTGGGATAGCTGGGAGCATTCTGATTGGCCACTATTTCCGGGTGTGATTGCTTCAGCATGTGTGCTCCTTTGGCTCCATTTTCAACATTAAGGTAATAACATATAAAAACCAACCCATGCCAAGCACAAAGACGGGCTTCTGAACAGGTAAATATCTGCCCCTCACACCATGATATTTACTATTTTAAGTGAAGATTTTTGTCCCGAGCTGCTTCCTATAAAACTAAAATTAATGCTCATGGTTGGTTTGGTGACATTTATATTAGACCGGATTATTCGACAAGAAGGGAATATGAGAAATGACTGATGATTTCATGGATTCACCTGAATTTCAGGCACTGATTAAAGAATACTTGAACTATTTAAATACAGCGCTCCCCGGGGTTCGTAATAACCTTACTGATAAGCTGTATACTGATGTGTATAAATTTGGTCATAACATAAAGGGGACGGGGACCAGTTATGGCTACGAAAACCTCAGTAATATAGGAGCCGAGATTTGCAGCAACATCAAAGATGAGAACTACACAAATCTGGGATCACTCCTGGACAAAGTTGGTGATATTTTGACAGAGGCATTGTCTTAGTTTAACAATCAAAAAATTGGTGCTATAAAAAAGAGGCTGTCTCAGAACCTGAGGCGGTCTCTTTTGGTATATAGAGGTGTTTGGTTCAGAGTTCTCTAAAATGTCACGAGTTGTATTGATCCAGCTCAATTTTCATCAAGTAAAAAAAATGGGTATAGGGGTATAGGGGAGATAGTTTTTCAAGCATTTTCACTATACTTCACAACAACTTCATGAGATTGTAAGTAATAACAACCAACACGATTTCTACAATTCCTTTATTAAGCCCTCTACGCAGGGAGCGCCTGAAGTGTCGGTTTGCTTTGATTTGCCCAAACACAACTCTGGTTTCTACAGGGTGTCTTGGTCTTATGAGCAAAAGCATAGATACGAATTGCATCACGTTGGGATATAGCTGGATGCACCTCTCCCAGGATAGCTGTTCAGAACCGTATCTATGTCCATCATATTGATCACCTTTCTGATCAGGCAAACTTAATGGTTCTCTGGTATTCATTGGTCATAACCTGAGGAAAAAAGTGGGGACTGGTGTTGTTCGTAATCTTTGAACCTAGCTTTAAGGGGAGCTGACCCCTTTATCTACAACTATATCATTAGGCAAGTATACGCCCCCTATACCTCTAACCCTATACCCAAAAAAAGAGACCGCCCTATAGAGACAGCCTCTTTTTCAATTCTACCATAAGATCTAGTCTACCAGAGGATATAGAGTAGGAGGCCTCCAAAAACTATATAGGCAAATCCAAAGGGCACCCGCCTGGTGTAGACGATACTCTCCACATTGTAGACACGGTTAAAAAGCTCCCCCGCCTTGATCAATGTTTTGGGCGAGGTAACCAACAGCAACCCCGTGATAAATGCAACCACTGCAACAAATATTATGTATAACTCATAGCCCTGCATCTGTATTCCTCACATCCTAAAGTGTTGTGTAAACCATAAATGCCGCAGCCACCATCAAAAACAGGCCAAACATATAACGGTTTCGATAGATAAGACCATCAATATTGTAAAGTCGGTTGCTTTGTTCCCCCAATTTGACCAGCGCCTTGGGAGCTACCAATAAAAGTGTTCCGATGATGATCGAAATAATTGATAATAGAATACCGAATTCTCGCATGTTGTTCCTTTGCTCAGTTTAGGCTAGATAATAATGACAAGTGATGTGGATTCCAAAGATTGAGCTTTAAAATTCTAATAAAGAGTTGTCTTTTATACCAAAATCAAAAGTTTTGAAATATTCTTCATGAAAGAAGTGATTCATCTCAAATCGACCTCGATCCAAGCGATTGGGTCCACCTGATCCTATGATATTGGTTGCAAAGATAGCACCCTCTATAAATGAAGTCGTTTTGGTGAACCTGAAGACATCAGGCGCATAAGCTATCCCGTGCATTTCCCCCTCAATATTTATATCATCGGTGGCGTAAGCCTGTCCCCATAGTACTGCAGCCCCCCTAACGATCATATCACCTGAAGCATATACCTCATTGTGGAGATTGGGCCGAAATTCTGGGGCAAGAGCGCTCTGATCTGTACCATAAAGTGTGGCATTATCCAGTTCAAGAATATCCCCTGAGATCATAATGACATTATCAGAAACAGTGGTTTCTATGCCTCGTGAATTCCCGAGAAGAAGATTCCCTAAGGCAACCACGATCGCTGGTCTTTCCGCCGATCCAC
>JACKQG010006493.1_pt1 | contig 12300 bp, 7 predicted proteins | sample 8237621 | NCBI WGS metagenome assembly JACKQG01 (sample SAMN15677084, study PRJNA649215) | marine metagenome | biome: marine; feature: Black Sea; material: saline water; isolation source: suspended particulate matter (SPM) from the Black Sea western gyre | collected 2013-06-09/2013-06-10 | depth...
TTTCCGGATTTTAAGAAAGTGTAAATATTGTTTAGGAGGTAAAAAAAATGAAAAGTTTCTGTTGTATTTTGGTTTTTTTGTTCGTGATAGCCCCCCTTGCCTTGCAAGCCGGTGAGCCGATTTTCATCCCTGTCAAAATTGACGGCCCTGCTCACGATCCCGCCAATAACAGTTATTGGTTTGGTCCATTTTGTGAGTGCTGCAGTGTTCTGGATGTAGATGGAGATGGTGACCTTGATATTGCTTCCGGCAGGAACTGGTATGAGGCGCCAAATTGGACCAAACATGCCAACTATCGTGACGGGGCGGAGACTAACGGCCCGGAGACCGACGACAACAGCGAGTTTGCTATGGACGTCAATTTTGATGGGAGGGTGGATATTGTCAGCTCCGGGTGGATGTTTATGAAGGGAGCATTTTGGTACGAGAATCCCGGCGACAACAATGCTGTCTGGAAATCCACAAGAATTCACATGGCTCTGAATATGGAAGGGGTAATCCACGGAGATATTGATGGTGACGGTGATGATGATATCTTATGCAATCACTGGTCCCTGGTCAAAGGCCAAGGCATGACATGGCTTGAGCATATCGACAGAGAGCCATGGTTCGTAGAACACGTCGTTGGTACACAGGGTGATATGCACGGCAATGGCCTGGGCGACATTAACGGCGACGGTCGAACCGATATTGTGACTCCGGTTGGCTGGTATGAGCAGCCGAGACGTGCGACGGACAAGCCCTGGAAATTTCATTCCGACTATAAATTCGAGCCTGCTCAGGGTAGAGGTGGCGCTGCTTCGCATCCTATCCTTGTGCATGATGTCGATGAGGATGGTTTAAATGATATTATAATAGGTTCTTCTCACGCATACGGCTTAGCATGGCTGCAGCAGAAGGTTGGCAGAGATGGCAAACGCACCTTCACAACCCACTGGGTCGAAACCGAATATAGCCAGTTTCATACGATGGAGCTCGGCGATTTGAACGGTGACGGCAAGGCTGATTTGGTTACCGGTAAGCGTCTTTTTGCCCATCATGGCGGTGACATCGGGGCTTTCGAGCCGTTGTATGCTTTCTGGTATGATATCAAAGGCGGTGAGTTTGAACGGCATGTCCTTTCCTTTAACCATTTACCGCAATACCCTGATGAAGAAGGAATCAATCCGCCGCCTAATTATGTGGTTAGTGTTGGAATGAAGCTTAACATTGCGGACATGAATAAGGACGGAAAAAATGACATTATAATCGCAGGAAAAGGTGGTCTCTATGTGTTTTTCAATCACGGTTTCCCAACAACACCACCCCATGAACACAAACTGCCGCCTCACGAGACGTATCCCACATGGAGGTCATGGCCTGAATATGGAGTACTGTTTAACGGCAAGGACTTTACCGGCTGGAAAGTGCCCGAAGGTGATAATGGTCATTGGAAGGTCATTAACGGCTTAATCGATTACGATGCGATGTCTGAAGCTAAGGGTAACAAGAGTCTCTGGACCGAAGAATCGTTCGGAGACTATACTCTCCACGTCGAATGGCGTTTCAAACGCACATCCGGCCTGTATCCGATGCCTACTATTCTGCCCGACGGTTCGCTCAAGACCGACACCGAAGGTAATGTAATTAAAACTCCGACGCCAAACGCCGACTCCGGCATCCTGATTCGAGGCACAAGCGGCGGCCAGGTAAACTTATGGTGCTGGCCAATAGGCTCCGGTGAACTCTGGTCGGTTCGAAATAACAAGACACTACCGACGGAACTTCGGGCTGCGGCCGTACCGAAAGTGCGAGCCGATAATCCGGTGGGACAGTGGAACTCGATGGATATCACTATGATAGGGGACAAGGTAACGATAATGCTTAACAGCAAGATAGTAATCGAGAATGCTCAAATACCCGGCATTGAGGAGAAAGGCCCTATAGGTTTACAGCATCATGGTGGTATCGACAAAAAAACAGGTAAACATGGCCCGGCTTCCAGCCTGGTGCAGTTTAAAAATATCTGGATAAAGCGGCTCTAAACGGCAATCGAAAGATCGAGTGTATATTTCAAAGGAGAAAATCACTATGCGAAGGGTTATAATAACGCTGATGACAATAATAGTCTCTTTTGTCGTTTTGGGCTGCGCAGGGCCGACCGGTACCAAGAGATTTGTCACACTGTTTAACGGCGAAAATCTCAACGGCTGGCTTACCGGGCCTGACAACGCCTGGATTGTGAAGGACGGCGAACTTACAGTCAGACGCGATATGGATGGCAAGGAGCATAACTACGACTATCTCTGGACCACGGAAAAGTACGGTGATTTTATCCTCGATCTGGAGTTCAAAGTCATCGAAGGTACCAACAGCGGCATCTTCTTCCGCACCTCGGATTTGAAAGATCCTGTTTATACCGGTATCGAAATCCAGGTGAGCAACTCATACGGCAGGAACAGGCTCAGCAAGAATGGTACCGCCGGAGCGATTTACGATTGTCTTGAACCGACAAAGAACGCCATCAATAAGCCGGGCGAGTGGAACCATTGCATACTTACCTGCAAAGGCAGCAGCATCAAGGTCGTGCTCAATAATGAGCAGGTCATCGATATGAATTTGGATCTTTGGACAACTCCGCATAAGAATCCGGATGATACGGATAACAAGTTCGGCCGTGCCTTGAAAGATTTTGCCCGAGTCGGCTATATAGGTCTTCAAGACCATGGCCAGCCTGTTTGGTATCGCAATGTGCGTATTAAGCGGCTCTAAATATCAAGTTTCAAAGGAGAGAATCACTATGAGAAAGATATTACTCTCGCTTATAACAGTAATTGTCTCTGCCTCCGTGTTGGGTTGCTCCGGTTCTTTGGAAGCGGTTGGGGAAGGTAAAGGTTGTTATAGCGTTGCGCCGGACAAACATGGAGTTGTTCTAAATAATCCGGCCGGAAAGACAATCTTTCGTTATATGACTGTAAAGCCAAAAAAGACAAATCTGGCCGCCAGCAGCGTTTGCTGTTTTCATCCGCTCAATACGCCTTCAGGCGAGCGATTGACCGATCTTGCCCCGGGCGACCATCACCATCATCGCGGTGTCTTCCTTGCCTGGCATACGATGGATTTCAGGGAAAAAGCCGACTTCTCAAATTTAGGCCCAAAAGGTCCAACTTATGGATGGAACATCAGCCGTGCCGATTTCTGGGGCTGGGGGGAGTTCGCACCTACCCATGGAAGAATCATCAAGAACCGCGAAGTTCGGCTGGCAAAGGCAGATGATAAAGGAGCTGATTTAAGGATTCATAACGACTGGGTAACCAACGAACGAGTAATGATGACCGAACATACTTCGGCAAAAGTTCGTGAACAGGATGGAGTCTATGTCATTGACCTGGATTACCGACTTACTCCGAAGCTTGACCTGACATTGAACCATACGGCTTTCGGTGGATTCTGCGTGCGTGCAAGGAACGATGGCGATTCCTATTACGCCACCGATGAGGGAAAAGTACAGCTCCCTGACCCGCACTATTCAGTTCCGGAGCTGAACTGGCCCTCCGAGCAATGGTATGACTACACCATCAAACTTGATAACGGCAAAACAATTGGTGTCGGTGTTATCGATCACCCGGACAATCCACCGGCGACCTGGCACAATCCACGTTATGTCTGGATGGTAAATCCGTGTATCGCAGCTGCTGAACCGGTGAATGTGAAAAAAGGTAAAACTCTGCGGCTTCGTTACCGTCTTGTTGTTCATGATGGCCCAACACCCAAAGATATGCTCAATAAGCTCACGGGCCGCTGGTAATCTCATTAATTAGAGTCACACTATAAATAAAAATCTGGAGTAGCCCATGCGAAATTTAATTATGCATGTCATTGCTGTTTTAATGGTTTTGCCTTTAGCAGGCCCATCATGTTTTGCTGAGGTAATCCAATTGAGCGAACACGTGTCGTTGATTCCGGGACCGGTCAACGGAGTGGACATAGAAAAAGACAATGCTCACATGGTCATCTACGGCGATGCGGAAGGGAGACTCAAAAAGGCTGATATGGTGCTATTCACCCACAGCAGACGTGATGTTGTCTGGGCCGGGCGAGAGCTTGTGGAAAACGGAGCCATTGCCGTCGTACCTGAAGCGGATGTGGAAAAGTTCAATAATGTCGAGCGTTTCTGGAATGACTTTACAAGCCGACGGTTTCACGATTACGCTCAACAGGGAACTAAAATATTGACTAAATCCCTGAAGATTGGCCGAGTTGTCAAGGCTGGTGAAAACTTTTCCTGGAAAGGAATACCGATTAAAGTTATCGATACACCCGGTTATACACGCCATGCACTCACGTATTTCATCGAGATCGACGGTCTAAAATATGCGTTCGTTGGGGATATTATCTATGGCAAAGGAAAACTATTCGACCTGTACTCCTTGCAGGACGCTGTCAAAGAAGCAAGTATCGGCGGCTATCACGGCTGGGCGGGCCGAATGGGCGACCTTATCAACAGCCTGCAAAAAGTAGCTGCCCAAAAACCCGACATTCTCATCCCAGCACGTGGACCGGTTATACGCAGGCCCACCGAGGCGATCAATCTTTTGATACAACGACTCCAGTCAGTATATGAAAACTACCTGTCCATTAGCGCTGGCCGATGGTATTTTTATAAAAACTATGATATTCTGGCACGGCGCGTCCTTGGTCCAGACTACAGGGTCAACTGGATGCCCTGGGCGGAAGTGATTGAAGAAAAGCCGCCCGATTGGATTGTACCAATCAACAACTCACGGCTGATTATATCCAAAGACCGCTGCGGATTCCTCATCGATTGCGGCAGCCGCCGGATAATCGAAAAAGTTATTGAACTTAGAGAAGCCGGAAAACTCACCGAACTCGAAGGTTTGTTTATAACACACTATCACGATGATCATACGAACGATGTTGCCGCCTGTCTCGCTGAGTTTAACTGCCCTGTTTATGCAACAGCAGGACCCTCTGTCGATATCCTCAAACACCCCGAGAGATATCGTCTGCCCTGCTTGACGCCTAATCCTATTTCTGAAATTAACATCATGCCCGAGGCCCATAAGATGCGATGGAAAGAATTCACATTTACATTTTATGATTTCCCCGGCCAGACTATCTATCACGATGCACTCCTCGTCGAGAAAGACAACGCAGAAAAAATCTTCTTCATCGGCGACTCCTTTACACCATCAGGAATCGACGACTACTGCCTTCTCAATCGCAACTTGCTACACGAGCAGATGGGCTATTTCTATTGCCTTAACCTGCTGAAAAAAATCCCGCCCGGAACATTGCTCATAAACCAGCACGTAGTTGAGCCCTTCAGCTTTAGCGACAGACAAATTGACCTCATGACAGCCACTTTGACCAAACGTAAAGCACTCCTTGCCGAACTCTTTCCATGGGACGAGCCCAATTATGGTATAGATGAACGATGGATACGCTTCAGCCCCTATGGTCAGAAGGTAAAACCCGGTCAGACCATTCAAATCGGCTTAAAGGCATTCAATCATTCCGACACCTCTCACATGTTCTCGGTCTCCCTTAACCTCCCCGCGGGATTTGATGCAAAACCTACAACTGCTTCTGTCACCATCCCTTCGCAAACCGAGAAGCAGTTTGAATTCAGCATTATAATTGGTACATCAATTGCCCCGGGAACATATGTTCTAACTGCTGAAGTGCAATTAAAGCAATGGAACCTGCCCTGCTGGACAGAAGCAATTATCGAAGTCGAATAGCATGTTTTTGAGTGGGTATCTTAAAAAATGCTAATGTAATTTCCCATCTTTAAACGGCTAAACATAATTTATTGTCTTTTGCTATAATAGGCTATTCCAGCAAATCTATTTAATTATGACTTCCTGCACGCCCGCCGACTGCTCATCTTTGAGCATAATTTCGATTTTAATGCTGGTAGTTTTCACCGGTTTAAATATTACCTCATTGAAGGTGTCCTTTTCTGTGGAATAGGGATAGCTGTTTTTTGCCGGCCTGAAGTTGCCTTTGGCGTCGCGATAAAACACTTTCCATGATTTTGGAACAGAGCATTGTCCTCGGCCTATGTCGTCAAACCAATAAACTTTGACACTGGATATGTTATGTTTTTCATCCCAGTCAAACTGAATCCATTCGGTTGTGCCCTTATGAGGCCAGAAGTCCAGTTGAAGTACCGATGAGTCGGATGAGCTTTCCGGCAAAATCTGGTCTTTTATTGCGTCCAGAGATACATGTACGAATGATGCCGTGGTTTTGCTTAGGTATGTCAATGTATCTGCCGGCTGGGGCCGGGCAGCTTCGGCTTTTCGAGCCGGCCAGACCGTCATCTCGCCTCGACCGCGATGAGCCCAGGCGTAATAAGGAATAGCCATAAACTGCTTTTCCTGAGCTGGGAAAATATCGCCGTTATTTGTGCGTTTAACCAGTTGTGCTTTGCCAGTAACCACCATAACACCATTTAAGAGGTCCGGCTTGTATTCGGCCCTAAGCCCCGAATCGTCCGGTATCATCAGATTCAATACCTTGCCGTCATTGTCAGGCCATTCAAGGCAAAAAACTATCGGCCCTCGTTGAAGAGCCACCTTGCCCCGATTCTCTTTGACGTTCTGATGGGCGATAACCCGGCGGATTGGCATCGGCAGAACCAACTCGATCGTGTCACCTTTATGCCATTTACGCTCGATGCGAGCAAAACCTTTCTGGATTTTAATAGCCGCTCGTTTACCGTTAACCTTTAGCGCAGCTTCCTCATATCTGGTCTTCTGGTATTCATATAGATTACTCGGCACGGGCTGATTCTGAGCCCAGCCGGGGATACGAACATAAATGGCAAACGTGTCGCTTTTGTCCGGCTCGACATTGATGTTAATTATACCCTTCCACGGATACTGTGTTTGTTGTGTCAGTTTAACTTTATTGTTTATAGTCTCAATCGTGCTCTCGCCGCTGATAAATAAGTTCACATACACATCATTGTCCTTATAGGCATATGTGTAACCCGGCACCGATGGAATAAAACGAGCGACATTCGAAGGACAGCACGCACAGCCAAACCACGGGCTTCGAGCATGCTGACCGATGGATTGCAGAGGATTAGGATAAAAGAAAAGATCGCCTTTCATCGAAATTCCCGATAAAGCAGCATTGTACAGCACTCGTTCGAGAACATCGATGTACCTGGCGTCATTATGCATTAAAAACATTCGATGGTTCCAGAGAATATTGGCTATAGAGGCACAAGTCTCACAGTAGGCGGTCATATTTGGCAGCTCATATGATGAGCCGAAACCCTCATGTCCGCCGGCTGCTCCAATACCTCCGGTGATATATAATTTAGTTCCGACGACGTCTTTCCAGATAGCGTCAATCGCCTCGATATATTCCATGTTCCCGGTCAGCGCCGCGACATCCGCCATGCCCGTATATAGATAAGCGGCACGTACTGAATGCCCCAGAGCCCTGGTTTGCTCAGTGACCGGCTTGTGGTCCTGACTGTACTGGCCATAAAGCCCGCTGTCACCCTTCGGGCCACGATTACCATCGCGTCCCCGCTGGTCTAGAAAAAACTTCGCCTGGCTCAGATACTTCTGGTCACCGGTGGCACGATACAATTTACACAGCCCAATTTCGATTTCCTGATGTCCCGGCGGGTCGGTTCGCTTGCCCGGGTTAAAAGTATCGCAGATTAAGTCTGCGTTTTGCGTAGCGATATTTAAGAAGTACTTCTTGCCGGTAACCTGATAGTGAGCTACAGCGGCTTCGTACATATGCCCAACGCAGTATTGCTCGTGAATGCTCTGAATGTTTGTCCAGAGTTTTTCCGGTTGGCGTTCGGGTACCGAGTAAAAAGTAAAAAGATATCCGTCTTCCCATTGGGCGGCATCCATGATCGTAATCAGCTTATCCAGGTATAAACGCATCATCGTCTCGGGATAGACTCGAAGCGAATACGCGGCGCCTTCCATAATTTTGTAAACATCCGAATCATTGAAGTATATCCCTTCGTGTTTACCTTCCAACAAACCGGCCGCCTTTTCGAAGTTTCTAATTCTCCCGGTCTCCTCACATTTCTGAAAAGCATAGGGAATAGTAACCTTCCGATTGGTCTCAAGTCGAGGCGTCCAGAAGTCGTCATTAACACGTACACTGTTAAAAGGTACTGGTTTGACATTGTAATCATGTTTCAGTTCGACCTTTTTCTCCCCTGCAAGGGAAAATACTATAAACAGATTAGATGTCACTATCACTGCGAGAATAGCTGTAAGTATTTGTTTTCGGTATAACATTTGAATCACCCTTCAATGATTGTCATTGTAATTAGTCTGTCGGCTGATGACACTATATGCATAGTTTACGCAGGTAAGATTGGAAATGTCAACTGAAAAGAACCTGCATGCATGATGGAGTGTGTACAAGTATTATTTATTAAGGGGTAAGTTACTTTTTGTGTAATCCTGGAGTACATACCATGATAGTAATAGTCCTTGAATTATCAGGCTTTTGTGATAATATCAAGTTATGAAATACATGTTACATATTGATATAATAGAAGAGAACAATGGAAGTTAAAATACAGGATTTGATGCTAAGCAGCGGCGTGAAATTCGGTACAAGCGGTGCTCGCGGCCTTGCCGATGATATGACGGATTTCGTCTGTTATGTATATACCAGGGGATTCCTGCAATACATGGAGTCTATTGGTGAAATCAGGAAGGCACAAACAGAGGTTGCTGTTGCAGGCGATTTTCGTCCGAGCACGGACAGGATCATGCGGGCTGTTCTCCGGGCCGCTGCTGATATGGGCTATACACCGGTAAATTGTGGAAAAATCCCTTCATCGGCAGTAGCACTTTACGGCATTGAGAAGAATGTCCCGGCAATCATGGTGACCGGCAGCCATATCCCGGCCGACCGCAACGGTATCAAGTTTAACAAGCCTTCCGGCGAGATTCTGAAGGCCGATGAAGCCGGTATCCGCCGGCAGTTGGTTGGCGTCGATGACGGCCTCTTTAAGAACGCAAAGAGTTTTTCGTCATCACTCGATGAAGAATGGACTTTGTCGAATAATGCTCAACGTATGTATGTCAGGAGATACCTCGATATCTTTCCGGGTGACTGCCTTAAGGGCAAGCGTATTGGGGTATATCAGCACTCAGCCGTTGGACGTGACATCATTTTGGAGATTTTCAAGGGTCTTGGCGCTGATGCGGTTGCTTTAGGCCGGACGGATACGTTCATTCCTGTTGATACTGAGGCGATTCGTCCTGAAGATGTTGAGTTGGCGGCGAAGTGGGCTGCGGAAGATTCCTATGATGCAATTATCTCTACAGATGGCGATAGCGACCGCCCGTTAATTGCCGATGAAAGAGGCCGTTGGCTTCGTGGTGATGTGGCTGGAATTCTCTGCGCAAAATATCTTGGCGCAGACTCTGTCAGCGCTCCCGTTAGCTGCAATAGTGCCGTAGAAAAGTCGGCTTACTTCAAAAGTGTCAGTCGCACACGAATCGGGTCGCCTTTTGTTATTGAATCGATGATTGATGCGAGTAAGGGCGGAGCAAAGGTGGCCGTCGGTTATGAAGCCAACGGTGGTTTTCTAACGAACTCCGACATCCCGCTGTTCGGAAAAAGTCTACGAGCTTTGCCGACACGTGATGCAGTTATACTCCATCTTTGTATTATTCTGCTTGCTGTAAGAGATGGCAAGAAGCTTTCCGAGCTTACTGCTTCTCTGCCCAAACGTTATACGGCAAGTGATCGTCTACAGAACTTTCCACAGGAAGACAGTAAGTATATTCTTGATTTATTCAGTTCAGGTAATGCTGTGAAAGATCAGGCTAAGGCCACTGATGTGTTTGGTAAGCTTTGCGGCATTTGTTTAGGTATTGACCGAACCGATGGCCTGCGCATGACCTTTGACAGCGATGAAATCGTACACCTGCGCCCTTCCGGTAACGCACCCGAGTTCCGTTGCTATAACGAGGCTGCTGCTGCGGATCGTGTCGTTGAGCTAAATTCTGCCTGTATGAAGATTCTGACCGTAATTAAACAGGATATCAACCAGTCAAGGTCAAAATAAAAACAATAACTGCCAGTGGTGATCTATTTAGAATTTAACCGATGTCAAATAAGAAATATAAAGAAGGTAAAGTTCAAATGAAGTCGAGAATGCTGGGACGTCGAGAGTTTCTCAAGACATTTGGATTCAGCATAACGTATATCTCGGCATACGGATGGGTCAAAAACCAAAGTGTGTTGGGAAACGAAAATCTTAACAGACCGAACATAATCTTTATTTTCAGTGACCAGCAGCGATGGGATACGGTCGGCTGCTACGGTTCGCCATTGTTCGATAACCTTACACCCAATCTTGACCTGTTGGCTCGTAAAGGTGTGTGTTTTGAGTATGCCTTTACATGCCAGCCAGTTTGTGGTCCTGCCAGGTCATGTCTGCAAACCGGGAAGTACGCTACTGAAACAGGATGCTACCGTAACGGAATATCTTTGCCTGAAAATGAAAAAACTATCGCTCATTGGCTGTCTGATGCTGGCTACGAAGTGGGGTACCTGGGCAAATGGCATTTAGCTTCTATGTCCAGAGTTCCCGGGCATAATGCAGACTATAGAACTAAGGCAATTCCGCAACAGCTACGAGGAGGCTATAGGGATTTTTGGCTGGCATCGGATGTATTGGAATTTACTTCACACAGCTACGATGGCCATATGTTCGATGGTGACGGCAACAAGCGGGAATTCCCAAATGATCGGTATCGCGTAGATGCACAAACCGACTGGGCATTGGAATACCTGGATAGACGGAATCGTAATAAACCTTTTTTCCTTTTCATTTCATATATTGAGCCTCATCACCAGAATGACCACAATCAGTTTGAAGGCCCGCGTGGTTCTAAAAAGCGTTTTGCCGATTATAAAATCCCAGGTGATCTGGCGGGTACCAAAGGCGACTGGCGCAAAGAGATGCCTGATTATTTAGGCTGCTGCTGGAGCCTCGACCAGAATGTCGGCCGCATACAGGACAAGCTGAAACAGCTTGGGATAGCGGATAACACATTACTAATTTACACATCTGATCATGGCTGCCACTTTAGAACGCGCAATAGTGAATACAAAAGGTCCTGTCACGACAATACAATCCACATTCCGTTGATTATTCATGGTCCGGGCTTTACCGGGGGAAAAGTGATAAGCAAACTGGTGAGTCTGATTGACCTTCCACCGACTGTGCTTCAGGCCGGTAATGTCCGACCGCCGGATTACATGAGAGGCAGGGCACTGCAACAGCTTTTAGATTCAAAGGCGGACGATTGGCCGAAAGAGGTCTTTGTTCAGATAAGTGAGTCTCAGGTTGGCCGAGCTGTTCGTACGAAAACATGGAAGTATTCGGTTCGTGCGAATAATAAAAATGGTGGACGCGATTCGTGCAGCGATGAGTATATGGAAGACAAGCTATACGACCTGAACAAGGACCCATATGAAAGGCGTAACCTTGTCGATGATCCCACATTGGCTGAAGTTCGGGCTAAATTGGCTAAAATCCTCAAACGCCGGATGGCGGCCGCAGGTGAAAATGAGCCTGCTATCGTACCATACATGAAATAACAGTACGGTCGAATCAAAGAGTAATCTTCTTTATGGAACAAATCTTGTCGAATGAAGGGTATTTCTAATGTGTAAAAAAATATTTCTTATCTCATTTGGATTATTGTTAATAATCAGTCCGATCACCGTTGGTTCTGCTACAAAGACATATAACATACTCGACTTCGGCGCAAAACATGATGGCAAAACACTCTGCACGCAGGCGATACAGAATGCTGTCGATCAATGCGCTGAAATTGGCGGTGGCACAGTTTATTTTCCTGCCGGAACATGGCTGACTGGAACGATTTACCTGGAAAACAACATTACCCTATTGCTTGATTCCGGTTGTTTACTGCTTGGCAGCAAAGAAAAAAAAGACTATGGCCGCCCTCATAAACTTAATGGTACAGAAGGCGAAACATTCAGTTATTGGGCAATCATCGGCGGTAAGAATCTGAAGAACATTGGGATTTGCGGCCGGGGTACTATCGACGGCCAGGGTTCAAACTTCAAATATAAAAACGGTCCAAGGCCGAAAAATATCTATCTGGAAAACTGCTCTGATGTTCTCATCGAAGGTATAAATATGCGCAGTGCCGGAAGCTGGATGCAGCACTATCGCCGGTGTGATCGCCTAACTATTCGTACTACAATCCGTCAAGTTCTTGTTTATTTTGCATGTTTTTCATGCGGCGATTT
>JACKQG010006494.1_pt1 | contig 12298 bp, 4 predicted proteins | sample 8237621 | NCBI WGS metagenome assembly JACKQG01 (sample SAMN15677084, study PRJNA649215) | marine metagenome | biome: marine; feature: Black Sea; material: saline water; isolation source: suspended particulate matter (SPM) from the Black Sea western gyre | collected 2013-06-09/2013-06-10 | depth...
CAAGTTCAGAATGATGTGAACTTGGCCAACGATGTCAAGCAGGGCAAGCCGGTTCCCGTGCCTTTGCAGGTCTTCATTCAATTGACTGTTACGATGGGTAATGCACTCAGTCCAGAACGCGTGCTGGCCGATGAGACAGCAGACATGTTCGAGGTACGCTTGCTGGATCAAAACGGTCGTTTGCTGGAAACGGACAGACTGCACTACGCCCCCGGCAGTCCGGTCTTCTCCACCCAGATGCGCACCTTGTCCAGCAGCCAGACGCCGGATCCACCTGGAGAGTATCGCCTAGAAGTAGATTTGTTGGTCAACTATGTAAGGGGCAAATTCCGTCCCCTGACAGCTAGTCAGTCTGTCACGTTCCGACGCGAGCGGGCGCGGGGGTTCGATTTTGCCACCCTACGCCCGAGTGAGGGAGAGGAATTCTCACTTGTCGAGGGTGTGGCAAAGGGGCCACTGCAGGTGGAGGTGCAAATTCTAGACGAAAATGACAAGCCTCTAAGCTCCGACTTATCCATCTCTGATCCCGAAGCCACGCCACTCAGAGCCAGCCTGCTGAATGAGAAGGATGAGGTACTGGATACCCAACTCATGCGACTGAAGGGAGAAAACGACAATGTCTATGTGACAGAGCTCGGCAGCGGAGGGACGGACCCAAATCGCTACGACCCTGGTTGTTATCGAATTACAGTGGAACTGATGGACGACTATCGCAGCCAAGTGTTTCGCCCGAAGCGGCAGATCACTGCACCCCGGAACATTTGCCTGTCACTGGTAAGAAAGTTTAACTGGGACATCGTGCAGCCGGTCACCAGGACCTATACCATCCACCCAGCGTTGAGGTGGTTCCCGCCGCCCGAACCGTTGCCCCTGGTGGTGCGGATGGAATCTAAGGATGGCCGACCTTTGGGGGCTTCCGATGTCCTAAGGCCAGGTGCCGAGACCCTGTTCGTGGGGCGACTGTACGAACCGGGCCGGGAGACGCCATACGACTTGACCTTGCGGGCAGGTGGAAGTAGTGGCGAGTTCGTTGCTGATTGGCCGCGCGAAGCTGACACCAAAGGTGACTACGTACTGGAGGTCTTGTTGAGCAAGGACAGTCTTTCTGTGGCATGGATACCAATCAGCGACGAGCCGCAGCGCCAGCCCTTCCAACGGCAGGACACGCTCTTGACGATGCCCTGGGCACTGTTGGCCCTTATCATTCTAACAGCTATCGTTGTCGTGGCGAATGTTCTGATCTACCTGGCAACCGGGCCATTGTTTGGTGTCATGCTGGCGTTTACTAAAGAGAGGTGATCTATGGAGCAAGAAGTTAAACTTTATGGTAGGTTGAATCGCCGGAGTTACAAGGTCAAGCGGGATCAGTTAGACGCCGCTGTACCGTCGCTCAACCTCGAACAGATTGAAGTACAAGCCACTCGTCCTACGGAGTCCGGGGCCCGCGTAGCCGTCAATGTGATACTGCGCTGGCCCAAGGAGGAGGGAGGGGAGGTTGAGGAGATCTTTCTCGATGCCCTAAACGAAGGAGAGAGTGTGTTGGTGATGCCAGGTATTCGAGCAAAGCTAGAAAAACGGCACGTGGGATGGGTAGGACAAGCCTGGTGGATATTGCTACTCATCCTGCTGGCACTGCTTATCTGGTTTGGTGTGTTTTACACTCTATACTCGATGGCATAATCTAATGCCGAAATATTGACAATAAGGTAAAGAAGGAGGCTAAGAATGACTAGACCGGCTGTGATCATTGGACTTGGAGGGACCGGCCAGTGGGCCCTGACCTATCTTAAGAAGGACCTGCTGGAACTGAACAACGGCGAGATGCCGCCTAACGTGCGCTTGCTGGCTTTCGATACCGTCGGCCAAGCAGAGGCACAGAAGCAGGTCGTCGGCGGCTTCTACACCGGAGAACAGGCTGCCTATGAAAAGGCAGCTAAGCGGATCGGCACCGTGGAGCTAGAGCGCGATGTGGAACTGATCCATCTCGGCGGTGACTGCTATCCGCTGGCTAAAGAGATTGAGCAGGGGTTATACCCACACATGAACTGGTTCGATGTGGACTACTGGAAGCGCAAGGCGGGGCTGACGCGCGATAACTGGATCCTGGATCGCGGTGCAGGGCGCTTCCGCCAGTTTGGCCTGTTGGCCGTCTACAAGGACCTGTTAGGCGGGCCAGTACGCTCCGAAATCCTAAAGCGATTGCCGGCAGCCATTAACGAAGTGCTGGCAACTGTTGAGGGAGAAACGAGCTTCGAGGTGATCGTAGTCTGCTCGGTGGCTGGAGGTACAGGTTCAGCCATGCTCGTCCCATTTGGGGTGCTGGCGCGCAAGATGTGTGGGGATAAGCCCGTGCGCACGCGGGCCATCGTTGTCCTGCCCACCGCCTTCAGCCCCGGCCGGCCCAGCGCAGAACTGGAACTCCGTGGTGGGGCGGCTCTACGCGAATTGGCGCGAGCTATGATGCCGCCGGAAGGTTATACGGCCCATGTTACCTTCTTGCCTGGTCATCGAGAGTACGAGAGCGTTGCCTACACCCGCCCGTTTGATGGAATTTACTTCATTGACGGGATGCGCGGTGGGCAACCCATCAACAACGATCCCAAGTACGGCGTTTTCCCGGCAGCTGCCGCGTGGGTCCGCCAGATCCTGGATGACCAATCCGGGATGTGGTTCACCAACTTCGTGGCCACCAACCGCGCCGGGGCCCAAGCGAGTGACCCTAAACGCCTGGCCGAGGGGGTCTTTGGCGTCTTCGGAGTGCACTCCTTCTACACGCCGGAGCGCACGCTGCGTCAGACCTACCGACTGAAGCTGGCCGACCGTGTCCTGCGTGAACTGACCGACCCCAAGCCGGAGGGCCCTGGCGGAAGGCTTATCCCGAATCCGCTGCCGCGTGATGTACCTGAGCCTGCTGCGTTGGCTCTGAACTTTCTGCAGCAGACGGCCATCTTCGGTGAAGAACAGCAGCCTGTCACCCCCCTCCTCAGTGAGATAGCCCGCATCGTGCAAGCAGGGGGCAAGGCAAGCGGTGACGAAGTAGAACAGAAGGCCCAGGCCGGCTGGGCAGCGAAGAGGCGGAGCGAACGGGAAGCCTATAGTTGGGTGGTACCACTGACCAGTCTGCCAGCCGGCGCTCGCTTTGACGCCATTCGACAAGATATCGAGAGGGAACTGGAGGCTGATTTCTACAAGAAGTTCCCACCCAGTGACGTTGCATCACCGCCACGTGACCCGGGCAGCAATGCAGCCTATGTCGAGTTGACCGATGGAGTGAAAGACTTTATCCGCGAACACCACGGTGGCATGGGTGCCGATGGGCCAGATGACTATGGATCCTTCGGTGTTATTGCCAGGCGTTGTGCCGAGCAACAGGTCGGGATCTTCCGCGACGTGTTGCGCCTGCGCCTCCTGACCCTGCTGGCCGAACAGCGCGACCGCGGTCGCTTGGGCTACGCTATTCAGGTACTCGGTGCATTGGACAAACACTCTGAAGAGTTCCGGGAGTTCATGAAGGAGGTAGAGACGAGACGCGGCCGACTTGCGCCACGCGTTGATCTGGAGAGCAAGGTTGAACAGGCGAGGAGCAATTGGGTGCGAATGCGCAAGGAACGCCCTAGCCTACTCGAGCGTATCCAGCGCAAACCGTCCCGCAAGGCCATTCGGGCAGAGAGGGCTTACCTCAATGCGCGCGCGGACTTGCTCAACTATGTGCGCGAGGAAACCCTGCACAACGCCGTCAAGTCAGCCGCTGGTGATATGCGCAACTACTGCGCCGAGACGCAGCAGGAACTGGAGCGCTGGGCTGTGACCCTGCTGGAAGGGGACAAAGCTCTGGACATCGGTGGCCTGCTTACCGAATTCAAGACCGAGCTGGATCGAACCACCACGACCATCCGCCAGGATCAGCGCAGTGAAGAGGTGGAAAAGCTCGTGCAGGTCGCAACACGCGAGAGTCGGATAGACGCCGCAGACGTGAAGTGGGCCTTGGAAGGCGCGCACTGGCTGGCTGAGGATCAAGACACAGGCTTACGCTTCACTCTGGACATGAAACCTCAGGGGGTGGTTGGCGGCAGCCTGCAGGTGGCTCGTGAGGGCATGAGCCCGGCGGAACGACGTCGGGTGGAGCGCCAGAACATGGCTAGCTTGAGCCAGGTTCTGGAACAGCGCTTCGGACAAGTGGAGCAAGTTACCAATGTACTCCAATGGTGCCAAAACCATGAGACCTACAGCGATCCCTTAGCGTTGGCCAACGAACTGGTTCAGGCCACTGAGCCACTGACCAGCTTGCGCACTGGCGCCCAACCGGGCATGGAAGCGTTCAGCGTCAGTCTCGACCGCGAGGTAGATCCCCAGGACTACACCGGTCAGTTGGAGCGCCATATGCGCGTAAAATTGACCGGGGCCGTAAGCCCGGACACAAACTATCCGGTGGAAGTGATCGGTTCAGAGGATCCCTATCGCCTGGCCGCCGTGCGCACACAAGTGGGCCTCGTGCTAGAGGAGTTCGACACCTGGCAGATATGCCGGGCCGCCTATGAGACCGAGTTGAAGAAGGCCGACGGTGCTGCTCCCGACCGCATCAAGGATTTGATTCGCATCCAGCAAAGCCAGTACACCCAGCGGGAGGAAAAGGAAGCCATCTCCCTGGAAGTCCGGTGGCGCTCCGAGGGTCTGGCCCACCGCGTGCTCAATCCCCGCATGGTATCGCTGGTAGGGAAACAGCGCGAACTGCAAACGGCCCTTCAATGCTGGGCTTTGGGATGGGTACAAGAAGTGGCCGACAAACAGTTCCCCGATCGGTACCACTGGGAGTTGAAGGTTGCGACCTGGGACTATGAGTTCTGGCTGACGCCCAACAAGGCCCGAGGAGCCATGGGGCCATTTGAAGCTATGGAGGCTTTCGTACTGATAAGCCGTAACCACGCTCGAGGACGTGAGGACGCTGCGCTCAACTGGGTGGGTCTAAATGAGGCGTTGCTTGCCCAACGTCAGCCGCCAGAAGGACAGGCCAGCCCATTGCGAGAAGCCGTGGATGCAGCCCTGGCCGACGGGGGATTGATCAGTCAGTGGCTAGAACTAGCTGGACCGTACGTAGACCCGCACACTGACAAAGAAACCTTCCGCAATCCTGCCTATCGTGATCTAGCTGATTACGCTGGCCGCTATTTCCGGAGCGCTGAATGGTAGGCTGGTTCCGGCCATTAGATGATAGAAAACGACGCCCGACAGCACCTGAGCAGGAGAGAACAGAGGTGGCGAAGCATTCTCCTGCATCGCCACCTCCTCTCCTCCCTTTCGAGCCGGATTACAGCCGGTTGCCTCCGTTGCAGCCTGTTGAGGCGGGTTCACTCCCTTCTCTGGCGCCCCTGGTAGTCATTGGTGTTGGCCCGGTGGGCCAAGCCGTGCTGGAGATGTTGGCGCCTTGGCTTCCCGTTCACTCCGCCAATGCCTCTCACGCCATTCGTATGCTGGCGGTGCGCCTGGACGGCGAGCCGAAGCCTGATTTCGCGCTGCCCCAAGTTGGGATGACATCGTTAATGCCCGAGGAGCGGCTGGAACTCGGTTACAAGCGTGGTGAAGGCAGCTATGCCTGGTACCCTTCAAGTGTAGGGTACGACTGGATACGTCCTGACGGAAGATTGGGGTTGTTCCAGGACTTAGGATACGAACGGTCAGCATTATGGGATACGCTGCAAGGGTGCATGGCAGATGGGAGCAAGCCCGATGTGTGGATGGTAAGCAGCGCGTTTGACGCTGTAGGCAGCGGCGTGATCTTCGACCTGGCGCACCTGGCACGATTGGTGGGGCGAGCACAGCGGTACGAGCCATTCATCGGCTGGATGCTGGCGCTACCCAGTGTGGAGTGGGGCGAGGAACACCAGCCTGAGGCAACGGCTACTCTGCGCGAACTCACACGCTTACTCCGCCACGATGTTCCTCGCATTTACAAGTATAACCCGGATTCAGACAACCGCTCTTTGCATCTTCACCAGGCACGAGGTAGTGAAGATGCCAACCTTGTCTTGTTGTGCGAGCCGCCTGCGGAGGTTTACGGTCGTCAGGCGGCTGAGTTCGCGGTAAGCCGGATGGCCCAGGCGTTGTTGACTCTTGCTCAGCCAGCGGTGTGGCAGGCCTTCCGTGACGATGTGCGTACTCTAGGCCCCCTACGTCATCACGAGGAAGAGGCCCTGGTCAGTGCCTTCGGCGTGTGCGCTCACTATGTGCCCCTTCCCGAGTTGCAGGGGTTGGTGCGCGCTTGGCTGACGCGCGACGTGCTGTTCGGGCAGGAGTGGGGTGCAGCACAGGCCTGGCGACGGGCACAGGTGGAACCCGATGAGAACACTGCCATGTTGCTGTTACGCCAGGCTGGCCATAGTTTCCTGGACACCTTGGCTCAGGCCAGCAGTTCTCTCACGCCGATCAGAAGGTGGCCTCGGGCTGATGGAGCCGACAAGATACTGGCTCTCGCTTTGCGCCAACATCTGCAGGAGATTGCTAACCGTCCACCCCCGGGCAACAACTTGTTGGCTTGCGATGAGTTATTGGCGGGCATGGAGGAGGTCTTCCTGCGTGCCAGAGCTCCGTCCGATATGATGGTGCCTTTGGAGGAGACGGTGGCTCAGGCACAGCAAGAACTTCGGAACTGGTTACACTGGCTGCGAAAAGCCAACCAAATGACCGAGACGGTCATTGCCAATGCTCAGAAACAGTGGGAACAATCAACATCGCGAACGGGATGGCGTAGTGTGGTGGACAAAGGCACCGCCCGGAGCACTTATGAGTCGCTGATTAGTGGCACTCCTGACATTCGCCAGAGCATACGTCGCTATGTGCGCTGGGCCTGGGTAGTAAAGGGAAAGCGCCTGCATCTGCGCCTGGATACCTTATACCCCAGTTGGATGCCGGATGCTTCGGGCGGGCACCATGATCCTGATGCTGAGGCATGGTCCCAGCTTTGGAGGGGGACGCAGCGGGTAGTGACGGCGCTCACCAGGGAGTCCAGCTATTGGCCGTCGTCGTTAACTGGGCCAGATTGCGCTTTGCCGTCGACAGAAGAAGCACAGGAGGCCGCCGCTTTGGCATTGGGTTACGACATTGGGATAGCCCAGGCAGTTCGGACAACGAGGAAAGTGGCCTACCAAACCAGCGGAGACACGAACTGGCTTGAGCGGTCTTGGTTGCCAGCGGGAGTGACCCTGGCAAAGGCCGTGTCCTCTTCGCGGACACTCGGCTTGTTGCTGCAAGTACATCATCTGATCTCGATCAGCGCTGTACAATCCCTGGCCGACCTGCGCAGGCGGTATGGCAATCGGCACCGGATGGCACACACTCTGCACGTGTTTGAGCCGGAGCAACTTGCTGCTCAGATCGAGGAACGGGCCCTGGCAACATTGCCTCGGCGACGAAGAAGTATCCTAGCTTCTACCTGGCTCAGCAGTCGCACCGTAGCTGCGCTCCAATGGCCGGACTCGGTGAACTTGTTCGTCAACGCTTGGCTGGCCAATCTGGTGGAGCCAACGTTTGGCCATGGGCCTTACCGTCTGTTACGCCCAGATTTGGGGGATGGAGTTCTACAAGAGATATGCGTCCTGGCCGCTGATCATCCTCTGGAAGCGTTACACGCTTTTGTATTGGAGGAAGAGCACTTGGCTGAACAGGAAGAACTGGCCAGGTTCATCCAAAAAGTTCTAGCCAATCAAGGTAAAGACCTACCTACCCGCCTGGAGGAGATTGCCGGTTGGTGGGAGAGCCCGGATCCGCGTAATGTCGAATGGTACATGCTGGTTCATGGTTTGAGGAGAAGGAGACGTTCATGATATCGAACGACGAGTCTGTGCCCGGTTCATTTCGTTGGGAACCAGGCCAGACCTTTGAAACTACCAACGCATTCCACCAGCCAAGGCGGTATCATCTTGACCGATTCCTGGGAGGAGGCGCCACCAGTTTAGTGTGGCTGGCTCAGGAATTTAGTGTTGATGGGGAAGTGCAGCGTCCAGAAGTAGCTCTGAAGGTATTGAAGCCAGAGACCGAGGCGCAATGGCGGGAGGCGTTTGAAGACGAGATCCGAGTATTGCGCACATTATGGACTGCTGAGGAGCAGCTGAGGGATGGCCGGCACGCCATCCCGGAAGTCTACGACATCAGCCCAGAAGAGACTTCGCCAGCGTACTTGGCGATGGAGTACGTGCCCCATCCCAGCGTGGACGAACTTGCACTTCCCCCCAGTGAACTCCCGAGCCAGCTGGCCGATTTGGCGAAAACAGGGACATCGCTGCTGCAGCAGTTGAGCTCGATTCTGGCGGACCTTAGTCGTGTGGCGGATGTAAGCCCCGAGTTGGCGGAAATGGTAGCCCACTTGAGTGAGCAGGACCTGGGATCGGTGGAGCGATTGAAATCGACTGCTCACGAGGTGGAAGCATGGTTTCGTGAACATCAGGGCTTGAGCGAGGAAGAGGTGGCACTTGTAGGAACTCAAGTATGTCGAGTGCTGCAATTGTTGCACGAGAGCGGGCGTAGTTACCAGGACTTTCAGTTGCACAACGTGCGCTGGGACCAGGAGAAGCAGCGCATTAAAGTGATAGATTGGAATGTGGTGACTCCACCTGGTCAGGTGAACCTGAGCAGTGAACACGGGCTAGAGCATGTGCGACGCGACCTGGCGCGGCTAGCGTCATACCTCTTCTGGTTACGTACACTGGTGCGTGCCCCAGAGGCAGGTGCACCCCCGCGGACACTGGCGCGGCTGGGGGGGCGTGCGTGGAGTGAGCACACGTCGCTGGCGTTGCGGTTGGTATTGGAACGCGCACTGGACCCGGACCCCAACAAGCGATATGCGCGTGCATATGACGCAAGTGAAAGGGGACATTCTCTTGTCTCATTCAGCGAGTTGTCGTCATTGGGTGCTGCGCTAGATTTGGTAGCGCGCTGGCACAGCGCACCTGCCGGAGAATTGGTGGGGCTGGCGGGCCAATACAGGGAATCGGCGATGGTAACCGAGACCCTAGCTTTGATTGAACTGGCTCGTCAGCGCCTAGACCGGGAGCCTAGTGATGTCCGTGACAGCTTCCTTGCGAAGTTGGACGAACTTGAAGAGATGATCGCGTTGTCGACGAGTCGGCCCTCTTTCGAGCTGGGGTGTCGTTTACTGGATGCCGGGGATGCGGCGAGAGCGGCAGAGGCTTTCGGACAGGCCGTGGCAGAGACACCGGATGATCTAGAAGCATATCGCTGGTTAGCGCTAGCCCGCAGTCTACGGGCGTTGCGCTTGGAGGAGTTTGAGCAATTGTGGAAAAGCGACCGCCTCCAAGTAGCCATGGGGGCACTGATGGACGAGCGTTGGGATGAGGCACTACAAGCCCTGGAGACGGCGGAGGAGGACGCGGCTGAACTGGACCTAAGCGTGCTGTTGAGTGATGCGCGATTGGGGAGCTTGCTGGCCAAGGCAGAGCGGCAGTGGTTGGCGCTGCAGGCAAGCGGTGAGCAAGCACATAGGAATAGGGCTTGGGCACTGGCAACGGCCCAGAGTCTGCTGAAGACGTCGAAAGAGGTTGATGAATTGCTGTCTGGACAGACGACGCACCCCTACATACGCCTTGTCTCCCAACGGTGGCCTAATTGGGGTTTTTGGCGCGAGCAGGCTCAAACAGTACTGAACCAGTTGGAAAACGATGGAGTGATCCAGAGGCGGGGGAAGGAAGGCAAGCGCTTACTGCACGATGGTAAACCGGATGAAGCCGTAGAGGTTCTGCGTGACGCGCTGCAGTATTCGGGTGACACATCTGATGTTGTTGCCCTGCGAGGGCATCTTAAAACAGCTGAGGCGTGGATACAGCTAAGAGAAGCGCTCAGAGTGATCGACAATTGGGGACCGGCAACGAGCAAGGCGCGCTGGGGTCCAGTACCCAGCAGGTCGCCGAAGCTCTCAAACATCACTGAGGAAGGCGTGAGCAATGGCTGATCACGATGTGCCAGGAATAGTTGAGGGATTGGCAGGGGAGAGTCTGGCCACCCTGAAGAACGCGCCTGAGGAGATTCGGCGGAGGGTGGCACTAGAGGTAGCCGATCGTCTCTACATAGCAGCTCGTCTCGATCGACTGGAGGTTGCTGAGAAGCTAGTAGAAGTTGAGAGGATGTTACTAGGCACTGTTGATCCGTCTCACAATGAGCAACTGCGGGAACTGAGGGAACGTCTGGCGGCTGGAGAGCAGGAACGTTGGCGTCGTGTTCGTCAGCGTGTTGTTGAACTGAGAACCCAGGCCACACTTGAAGATCTGCGATTGGCAAAGCAGTTAGCTGATGAGTTGTTATCGACTATTCCTGAGGGTGTTGCTGAACGCGCCGAGATCAAAGGGCTGCGAGACCGCATCGACGAGCAATTGGAACGCAAGGAGACAGAGGGCAAACGCCGGGAGGCTAAGGAGGCCGAACAGGAGGGAGATCAGTTAAGCAAAAGCCTGAATCAAGACAACCTTAATCGGGCTGTTGTCCGCTATGCCGATGCCGAGCAGCTATACGGCGAAGCGGGCGATGAAGACGGTGTCAGGCGCGTGGCACGAAGCACAGAGAAGGCGCAGCAAACCCTGCAACAGTTACAGGAAATTGTAACCGCAATCAAGAAAGCAGATGGATTGCTGGACTCCATTGATCACCTGCTAGATGCCCGCCTGTACGATGAGGCGCGTCGCTCGCCGAACATGGTGGAAGTTTGCGGTGTACTGAGACAGCTACTTGAAAACCACGGGCATATCGAGGCAGTGCAGGGTTTGCGCACCAGAGCATTGGCAAAGGCACGTGCGATAGAGTGGACAGGGGGGGAGTTCTGGGCTTTGGTCCAACCGCCCGTGCTTGACTGGACGGAAGGAGTGCTGGCATCGCCTCCGCCAAGCGATCTCGACGAGAAGTGGCTTACCAAGATTGAGACAGCACTCTCCGCCTCGGATGAGGGAGCGGATGTAACACTGCACAAAGACCTGCGTGATCAGATGCAGCGCTGGCTGCGGGAAGCCTGCAATGAATTACTTGCTACAAAGGCCAAAGGGAACTACGCAGAAGCATTGGCGAAGGCACCATTGGTCGTCCACCTGCATAAGGCTGTCCGGCGTCTTGGCAGGGTAAGCCCAGAGGATGCTTCGAGGGCAAGCGTTACTGCAAGATCACCAGATGGGGAAAGATCTACAGTTGCCCAACCCCGAACGGCTGAGGAACTCATGGCCTGGCTCGATGCACGATTGCCGGAGCAAGCTTTGCCTGACCTATCAAAGTGGCTTCTACAAGAGGCCAGAGAAAGCGAATCTATGCTTGGAGGTGAGACATTAACCACCAAAGTTGACGAGATCGCCAAGCGTGTGGGACGAATTGAGACAATCCTATCGGATGTCAGAGGCTCTATTGGCCCAGAAAGGCACCGAATATGGCAAGTGGGGACGGCCTTAGGAGCACTGGTATCTGTGGTGTTTCTGAGCCTGTGGGGACTTGGCGTCCGCGCTCCTTGGGTGCAGACTCCGACTCCAACCCCTTTAACACCTTTTGTTGTTACTCCGGTCACGCCAATAGGCACGCCTATCATCGAGACGCCAACAGGCACGCCTATCATTGAGACGCCAACAGACACAACCACGGTGGAGACGCCAACAGGCACGCCTATCATCGAGACGCCACCAATCACACCCGCCGTAGAGACACTAACAGCCACACCTATTTACGAGCCAACGAAAGAAACTGTGTCACCGAATAAGGTGGTCATCTCTGGTCCCACGACGGGTGTCGTACAGGTTGGCTCTACCTTCACCGCCACAGCCAGCCCGGTCACCGCCACGCGGCCGATCACCTTCACCTGGCAAGCCACAGGGCAGCGCTCGGAAACGCACACAGGCGACTTTTCTAGTGACACCGTCACCTTCACTTGGTCTATGACCGGTATACAGGCCATCACCGTCACCACTGCCAATGCTGGTGGTATGGTCACTAGCACCTACAGTGTGATTATCTATGCTCCTCCCGGTGATATAACCATTACCGGCCCAATAACGGGTACGGCCGACACACCCTACGAGTTCACTGCCGCAGTGCGCCCTCCCATGACCACAACGCCCATCACCTACTCCTGGCAAGCTGCGATGCAGACTGAGGTGACGCACACAGGCAACTCAAGTGACACTGTCACCTTCACTTGGCCTATGACCGGCACACAAGCCATTACCGTCGCCGCGGCGAATACCTGGGGTATGGTCACTGGTACGCACACTTTGATCGTAACAATGCCAATGACTGGTGAGATAAAAGGAGCTACAATTCGTTC
>JACKQG010006495.1_pt1 | contig 12294 bp, 10 predicted proteins | sample 8237621 | NCBI WGS metagenome assembly JACKQG01 (sample SAMN15677084, study PRJNA649215) | marine metagenome | biome: marine; feature: Black Sea; material: saline water; isolation source: suspended particulate matter (SPM) from the Black Sea western gyre | collected 2013-06-09/2013-06-10 | depth...
CAAACATTCTCGCGGGTCAGTGGTTCATCAATTAGACTATATGTTTGTTACTCAAAAATTGAATGAATGTTTGTCTAGTTGTTCAACCGGAGAAGATGAGATATTAAGCCATTCTATAAGTGACCATTCGTCAATTATTGCAAAATTCATGCCCTAGGAATAACTACTTGACTCTTCCACGCAGCTTAGCCGAGATTTGACCATAAACAAAAAATGGTGCGCCCGGAAGGATTCGAACCCTCGACCGTCGGATTAGAAGTCCGATGCTCTATCCAGCTGAGCTACGGGCGCACACATTCAATGGCGCATATAATAGTACGAGCTATGCCAAAGCACACCATAAACAGTGAATCTTCTTCAGAAAAAAATCAGAATTGGGTGGTCTACATCCTAATTTCTTCTGATGAAACTCGAACCTACGTCGGAATATGTTTAGATATTACCAAGCGACTAGCACAACACAACGGCGAAATAATTGGCGGCGCCAAGTCTACTCGGGCAGGGCGTCCATGGCGAGTGTTGAAAAAAATAGAGAATATCGGCTCTAGAAGCGAGGCTCAGGTACTCGAGCACCAAATAAAGCAGCTAGGAAGGCAGGCGCGGCTCGATTATTAGCTATACTTACATTGCTCCTAAATTCCCATACAACACAATGACTTCTCCCTTCTCCCGCATTGCATTGCCGTCCCTTATTGTGGGCAGCACTATCGTTGGCCTTGTGGCTAGCCAATTAACAGCTTCGGCTAACACCAATCTATTGGCACAGCCCGATGTTATTGTTGGCGATATTTACGACTACATTTCTCACGGCAAGCTTGGTTCTCAATCATCTTTTAGCTTCGGTTCAGTATCGTGTAACATCGGCAACGACGAGCTTACCTGGACATCCTGGAACAATAACCACCCAGTGATTGCCACTAATCTTTATCGCCTGAAAGATGGCGTGTTTGAGCAAATCGGCATCAACTGGATAAAGCACGGATTTGCTGCCTTAGACCAAAGCCTGTGTAACACTTGCAACCCAACTGGGTCAGGCACTCTGGGCATCGGCTGCTCCGACCCTTACAGCGCATGGCTAAACGGGTTCCAGTCAGATTTGGGTCCACGCTCTGAGGTTAATGCTTACACCGGCTATTTCCCGTACCCACCTCTACTCGATCCCTCATACTCCGGACGCCTTGCCCGACGCGTTGTTGTTGACAACGACGACCTAGATCAATCTCTTAATCCCGGCGCGCGCTACTTCGTTGAGATTCAATATCTAACCCCTGAAGATTGTGCGATACTCGGTAATGGCGCAAATAATGTTTCATGGCGCGAAGTGGCTTTCTCTGACGGATCAAGTTTCGGCGTAAATTTTGTCGGCAATACCCATCGTGCAGAGTACGCGATCGATGCCTGGAAATCGGTAGATTCTGGCGTCCAGATTTCAGAACTGCAGTGGCCGAATGACGGTAGCATTTACGTGGCTTCAAACGCAAAGCAATTGCCGAGTGGCGATTGGCAATATTCCTACACGGTTTACAATCGCGATTCAGATAAAAGCGTGCGTGCATTTGCCGTGCCAATTCGTTCAGCGGTTAGCTTGAGCAATAAACATTTCAATGATATTGATTATCATAGCGATGAAGTTTACAACATTTTCGATTGGTTCGAATACGATGGTTTGTACCCAGGTACTCAGCAGCGTGTCATGGCTTGGGTTGGTGGCGCTTACAACAATTCGGTGAATAACAATGCGGTCCGTTGGGGCACGTCTTATAGCTACTCCTTCGTGGCTAATTCTGCGCCGCAGGCTGGTCGCGTCGCTGTATTTAGCTTCAAGCCCGGAGCACCTCCTTACTCTTTTGTTAACGCGCAAATTCCACAATAGCCTTGAACAAAATTAGCGACCCTCAAGCTCGCCGTCTGCGAAATTCGCGACGGCGAGCTTTGGTTTTGGTGGCAGTGCAACTGTTGCTGCTTGCACACATCGCGCATTGGTTAATAACTGGCAGCAGCTTATCGCCGCTCGAGCCATCTGAAGCCATTTCATTTGCGCGCAGCAAAATTGTTACGCCAGGATTGATAGTGCTGGCGGTTGCCGTGTTAAGCACCTTGCTTGCCGGACGTTTTTTTTGTGGATGGGCGTGCCACTTGCTTGCGGTGCAAGACGGATGCGCGTGGTTGCTGCGCCGCCTAAACATTCGTGTCCGTCCGCTGCGCTCACGCGTTTTGCGCGCCGTTCCAATCCTTGCATTTGTCTGGATGTTCTTAGTGCCTCTATTCGCGCGCATAAGCGCTGAAATGTCACCATCGACCACCACCGAATGGACGACAACATCCTTTTGGGCAACTTTTCCTGGTGCGACTGTTTCAATAATCACTTTTGCTGTTGCAGGATGCTACGTTGTGTACCTATTGGGAAACAAGGCTTATTGCAATTATGCTTGCCCTTACGGTGCGATCATCGGAGCTAGCGATTCATTCTCACTCGGAAAAATAGTTGTCGACAATGACAAATGTAACTCGTGCATGGTGTGTACAAAGGCTTGCACCTCAGACGTAATTGTGCACCAAGAAATCAAAGAGTTTGGCGCAGTCGTCGATAGTAATTGTATGAAAACTCTTGATTGTGTAGCTAGTTGTCCAAACCAGGCTTTAAGTTTACAAATATCAAAGCCAACAATTCTTCGTAGCTCTAAGCAAACTCCATTTAAAACCCCGAAGCGCTTGTCATTCATCGAAGAATTTCTTTTGGCCATAGGATTTGTTTTCGGATTTTTTGCCACACACGATTTGTTTGGCGCAGTACCATTCTTGCTTGCCTTAGGATTAGGGCTAGTGTCAGCTCACGGATTGTTGTTCGCCTATCGTAAAAAATTATCTTTCTCAACAAATAAAGTTAAGTTTGCTGCCTTCACAATCGGTTTGGTGTTTTTCATTCACGCCGCAGCCGTTCAGTCGCAAGCGTTAATGCGTGATCACTATTTTGACCAAAGTTTCGATTTGCGAATGGCATATTTGCGCGGTGAATTAAAGCCACCTCTTAAGCCGGAAAGCTTGCAGTTGTTCGCTGAGGCCGATAAGTATGCGTTGCAGACGTCAAAAATATCATATGCTGGACAAGAGCGTAATGAATATGTCCATGGTTGGCTAGACCTAATGTCCGGCAACAGTAACGGCTTCCAAGAAACAATGTACGCGGTTTTGCAGCGCCGCCCTGATTTTGGGGAGGTGATGTTTCAGCTAGGGATCCATTATTGGATTGAAGGCCAAGAGCAGCAAGCCATTGATATTCTTCAGCAAATTGGTCAAAGCGATGCTAAATACTTTGTTGCACAAGAATATATCGAAAAAATCAACACTCATAGCTTACAGCACTAACATTAATTCTTGCGCAGGGCTAAAATTTGCTCCTCATGTCCGAAGCAACAGCCACTGCAAAGTACCGTAAAGATTATGCGCTTACCGAATTTACTATCGATAAGGTTAATCTAGATTTCCACCTCGAAGACGAGTTCACTTTAGTTACCTCAGAGTTAACTATTAATCGTCGCGAAAATTCTAGCAGCAGCGAATTACTGTTAGACGGCGAAGATATCCAACTTCAAGAGATATACATCAACGACGTCGAGCTCGATAAAAACTCATATCAGTTGGTCACTGAGGGGTTGCAATTGCAAAATCTGCCATCCTCTTTTGTACTGAAAACTGTGGTTAAAATACAGCCGCATCTTAATACTCAATTATCAGGTTTGTACCAGTCCGGATCAATGTTTTGCACCCAATGCGAAGCACTCGGATTTCGTCGTATAACTTACTATTTAGACCGCCCAGATGTAATGGCTACATTTGAAGTGCGCCTCAGTGCCGATCAACGCAAGTACCCAATATTGCTTAGCAATGGCAACCTAGTGGCTAGTGGGCAGTTAGACGATAACCGGCATTATGCAGAGTGGCACGATCCGCTGCCTAAGCCATCATATCTGTTCGCTTTGGTTGCCGGCGACCTCGGCGTACTGCACGATCAATTTATTACTTGCAGTGGTAAAACTGTCGAACTTTACGTTTACAGCGAGCACGAAAACTCCGACAAACTTTCTTATGCTATGCAGTCATTGATCGAGTCGATGAAATGGGACGAAGAGGCTTATGGCTTTGAGTATGATTTAGAGATTTACAATATTGTGGCCGTTGGCGATTTCAATATGGGCGCCATGGAAAACAAATCTTTAAATGTGTTCAATACTGCTTATGTGTTGGCGTCGCCGCAAACTGCAACAGACAGTGATTACGAAGGTATTGAAGGCGTTATCGGTCATGAATATTTTCATAACTACACCGGCAACCGTATCACTTGCCGCGATTGGTTTCAGTTAACACTAAAAGAGGGCCTGACTGTGTTCCGCGACCAGCAATTCAGCGCTGATATGGGCGATGCTGCTCTAAAGCGCATTGACGACGTTAGTGTGTTGCGAGCAGTACAGTTTCGCGAAGACATGGGGCCAATGGCGCACCCAATTCGCCCTGATTCTTATGTGGCGATGGATAACTTTTACACATCAACAGTTTATAACAAGGGTGCAGAAGTGATTCGCATGATGCACACCCTTGTCGGTGTAGATGGCTTCCGCCGCGGAACTGATTTGTACTTTGAGCGCTTCGATGGTCAGGCTGTTAGTTGCGATGATTTTCGTCATGCCATCGCTGATGCAAATAACCGCGATTTTACTCAGTTTGAAAACTGGTACTCGCAGGCCGGTACGCCGTCGGTCGCGTTAACCACTAGCTATGACGCTGCCTCCAAGACTTTTACTTTGCATTGTGCTCAGTCGTGTAAGCCAACTCCAAATCAAAATGAAAAGTTGCCATTTCACATTCCGCTGCTTACAGCTTTGTTTGATCGCGAGGGCAACGAACTCGCCGCCGAGCGTGTGCTTGAAATTACTGATGCGCAGCAAGATTTCGTTTTTGACAACATTCCTTGCGAGCCAGTAGTTTCTGCATTGCGCAAGTTTTCAGCACCGGTCACCCTTGATTTTCAGCAAAGTGATAGCGACTTACAGGTGTTGATGTCATTTGATAGCGACACTTTCAACCGCTGGGAGGCCGGCCAACGATTCGCCACTCGAGTGATTTTTCAATTAATGTCAGAGCTTGCTGCAGGCGAAACCGCCATTCCCAATAATGAGTTTCTTGAAGCCATGCGCAAGGTTGTAAATGACCAAAGCCTATCGTTTGGCATGAAATCATACCTGCTATGCTTGCCAAGCCATGCAGCCCTTAGTGGTCAACTAGATGTGGTCGATCCAGAACTGCTGCACAATGCACGCAAAGTGCTGCGGATGGCAATTGCCGATTTGCTGCATAATGAATTTTCAACTCTTTACCAACAGCTGGCAACTGACGATGAATACCAGCCGTCCTCTGAGCAAATTGGTCAGCGTCGTTTGCGCAACGTTTGCCTAGCTTACTTGAGCATTTCTACAAATAGTGATGGTGCGATTGTGTGTAGTCAGCAATTTGAGAGCGCCAGCAACATGACTGATTCAATTGCGGCTTTAGCCTGCCTTGCCAATCTAGATGTTCCACAGCGCCAAGATGCTTTGTCAGAATTTTTCGAAAAGTGGCAGAATCAAGACCTGGTGGTAGACAAATGGCTTTCGGTTCAGGCTTCAAGCACTGCTGCAGATACCTTGGCCCGGGTTATCTCATTGAAAGAGCATCCGGCTTTTGATATTCGCAATCCTAACAAGGTGCGTTCACTAATTCGCACTTTTGCGGCGAATCCGGTGCATTTTCATTCGGCTGATGGCGAAGGCTATCGCTTTGTTGCCGATTGTGTAATTGAACTAGACGCTCTAAACCCACAGTTAGCAGCTAGAATTGCTGGCTCATTCGCACAATGGCATCGTTTCGAGCCTGCACGATCGGCATTAATGAACAAGCAGTTGCAGCGAATATCTCAGGAAAAAAACCTGTCTTCTGATACTTCTGAAATCGTTAGCCTGAGCTTGCAAAGCTGATTTGCTAAAATACATACAATGAACATTCTGTTAATCGGTTCTGGCGGTCGCGAACATGCGCTTGCTTTCAAAATTGCCAAGTCACCTTTGCTTAGCCACTTGTTTACTGCGCCAGGCAATCCTGGTACAGATTCACTTGGCACTAACGTCGACATCAATCCTGACGACACTCCAGCCATACTCGAATTCTGCAAACGTAGTAACATCGACCTAGTGGTGGTTGGCCCGGAAGGTCCTTTAGTTAACGGTCTTGTCGATGAGTTACAGGGCGCTGGCATTCTTGCCTTCGGGCCAAGTGCGGCTGCCGCCGAGCTCGAGGGTTCAAAAGTTTGGTGCAAAGAATTGCTCGATCGCAATCGAATTCCAACTGGCGCTTCCCGCACTTTTCGCGATTACAACCAAGCAGTTTCTTACCTCGACGGTGCTGTCGAATATCCACTAGTAATTAAAGCATCAGGTTTAGCTGCCGGCAAGGGAGTAATTATCTGCCAAGATTCGCGTCAAGCGAAAAACGCTGCCTGCGAAATTCTTCAAGAACATCGCTTTGGTGCCGCCGGAAGCAAAATGCTTGTTGAAGAATTTCTTGAAGGGCCAGAGATTTCATCATTCTTCCTCACCGACGGACGCACCTTTATGCCTCTCGAGACCTGTCAAGATCACAAGGCCTTGCTTAATGGCAACAAGGGGCCAAATACAGGCGGAATGGGGGCAGTCAGTCCAAACACTGAATTAAGTGTCCGCGCAAATGATGCCATCGAGCGTCAATTGATTTTGCCCACCATTCACGGCATGGTTCGCGAAGGCCGACGTTTTCAAGGTGTTCTATTTGCCGGAATTATGATGACCGCAGGTGGTCCAAAAGTTCTTGAATATAATGTGCGTTTTGGCGACCCCGAAACTCAAGTTTTGATGATGCGTTTCGCTAGCGATATCGTGCCGTACTTGGTTGCTTGCTCTAATTCAACACTCGACCAACTAGAGGCTCCTGAATGGACGCCTCAGCCAGCATGCACTGTAATTCTTGCTGCTCCAGGCTATCCCGAAAATTACCCTAATGGCTTGCCTATTACCGGCATTGACGATATCGAGCAAGATGACACCTTGCAAGTATTTCATGCCGGCACCAAAATTGTCGATGGCCAACTAGTTACCAATGGTGGGCGTGTGCTGGCAGTCACTGCTCTTGCGGACAGCATTTCAGACGCGCGCCAAAAGGCTTATGCCGCCGCAGATAAGATAGATTTCAAGGGTAAGCAAATGCGTACTGACATTGGGTTGGCAGCGCAATTAGCTGGCGAGGTGAACTATTAAATATCAAGAAGTGCTTGAGGCTTTCGAAGAATTTCTACGAGCCAAAAGACTGCGAGTAACTAACCCGCGGCGTGAAATTTTGCGCATTGCATGGAATAGCCCAGAGCATTTTACCGCTGATGAAATGTACCAGTGGGTGCTAGAAGACGATGCCAATGCTTCGCGGGCGACAGTGTATCGCACCTTAGCCTTGCTGGCCGAAGCCGACTTTTTGTCAACAATGAACGACGGCAAGGGCACTGTGTTATATGAAAAACATTTAGGTGAAGATGGTCACCACGATCACATGATTTGTGTTTCTTGCCGAAAAATAATTGAGTTTGTCTCTGAAGATATTGAGCGTATTCAAACTGAGGTTGCGCAACAAAACTCATTTAAATTAACAAATCACACACTTCGCCTTGAAGGCTTCTGTGTGACTTGTCAGTAGCTAGCTTTAGTTACAGAGCCGCCGCGATATTTTCGGCAAGCTCTTGTGCAAGCTCGGCGCGACCACGCATCCCAAATTCTGCAGCGATTACTCGTAATTTGCAGAACTCGCTATTGGAAGGCATGAGCATTACCATAACCGAATAATGAACTTGCTCTTCTTTGAATTCGATGCGCAACGATCCTTTGGTAACTACCAAGTCGCTGATCTCGGGGCGCGAGTTCACTACAGCTTGGCAGACTGCAAAAGCGTCTTGCGGTGTTGAGTTAAGCAGGATTTCTCCGGAGTCGTTGCGGAAGTCATCGACAGTCCATACGCCAGCAACGGCTCCAACACCAGCAATGACTAGTGGGCCAGCGCATGACGCAAGAGCAAGAAAGGGAATAAGTAAGATGCGAGTTATTTTCATTCAAGGTGCAGCCGTCTTAGGCCACCTCGATTGTATCGCGTAGCAACTGCAATTCGTAGCCCCCTAGGCGTGGTTGTTTTAAATTATGAAATAATTGGCGCAATGATTGGTCATTATTTTGTCCCATGCTTTTGGCATAGCGAAAGGCACAAATTTGAATCTGCTGATAGTCGCCAATTCCGAGTGTGTCTTGCAGGGTATAAAAGGGGTTTAGGACGATATTGCATAAATTGCGCAAAGTGGCACTCCGAAATTGCTGGCATAATTCGCCGCCAGCAGACAAATGCTCGCAATAAATTAAATGCGCAGCTGCTTGTATGATTTGATTAGCGTCTATTTCGCCTGGAATATACATCAGAGGCAACCGGGGATGAAAAACAGGTGCTTTAGGTTTCCCTGAAAACTGTTGTTGGTTGTCTAGGGTCTGCTTAAAACTATCCCAGTCATTTGGCGGCATCACCTCAAAGGCCGATTGAGGATGCTCTACAGCCAGCACTTTTGCCAAGTGGCAGGCCGCATCCTCAACGAGGTAACTCAATTCTTCAGCATAGTCGTCATCTTCGGTGCTTCCAAAATCAAGTAAGAAGGCAGCGGCATGTGCTAGTGGCGGCGTCCGCATCCATGCCCATTTGTTGTCGCTGAATTTGATAACATCATCAAGGTTGCGTTTCGACAAGTCGTCCCATAGCGGGGCAGGTGATAAATGAATATTAGTTGATTCAATTCCAAGCCGTTGCAATTTGTCGGGGAGATGCGCGTCTGCTAAATGCCAGTCACCAAAATGAAGCGCAAAACTGCATTGCTGATTTTGGTCACGGAGTTTTTTAATAATTTCAGCGCAATGCCGATCACGTCGCTGCGGGGTGTCGTCAATCCATGCGCCATAAATATTGAAATTAGCTTGCTTGCTATCATTAAATAACCGCGGATAACTTTGCTGTAAAGTAGAGCCGTTCACTAACAATATTTCTTCATGAATAGCTGAGCCTTCAGCAATCATAGTTTTCTCGTCAAGCAATTCCAAGACTACTCCTACGGGCTGCCGCTGGCTCATCTGTTCAACGATAAATGAAAAATCTTGACGCGACCTCTTAAGGGGATGGAAGTCAGAAACAATAACGCAAGTCGAATGTGCAATCACTCGCATCATTTCATGTTCTGTCGCGCCAAGATAATTCGATTGAAAACAATTTTGCCAATTGTTTTGGTATGTACTTAAATGATCCGGAGTCGAAGGCGACTCTACAGACCATTGTTCACGCAGGGCATGCTCAAATTTGAACAGCTGCGTATTAAAACGCTGAGAAGGTGATTGCACGCCACATTTGCGGCTGCAATTACCTTTACTTTAGAGGAAAAATATTTAACTACTACAGGTTGCCAGATATGGCGTTAGTAGGCCCTTAAAGAAGGCTAGGCCCTCGGTGCCATCGCCCCAGGCGCCGTTCCCGCGGTCTGGAGTATGCAAAATAGATAAATTTCGCTCGGGGTGTGGCATCATGCCGATGATTCTTCCGGACTCAGAAATCAAACCGGCGATTGCAGAAATTGAACCCGATGGGCAGTCAGGCCATTGTTCGCTAATATTGCCATCACGGTCGCAGTAACGTAGAGCAATCGCATTTGCTGCTTCTAAAGCAGCGACATCGATTGCACCACGAGCTAGCACTATTTGGCCTTCGGCATGAGCAGAAGGTGCAGGCAGCACGCTGCCTTCAGGCAAGATATGAGACATTGACTTATCAACTACCATGCGCGACCATCTCGATTCGAAGCGATGCGAGGTGTTCCAGGTTAAAGACACTTTTACTTCGTCAATCTGCGGAAGCAATCCGGCCTTAACTAATACTTGGAAGCCATTGCATACCCCAAAGATAGATCCACCGCGCTCGTGTAAAGCTACCAATTCATTGGCTAAAAACTTTTCAACTTCGAGACCTAGTACTCGGCCAGCACCGAGGTCATCGCCATAAGTAAAACCACCAGGAATTGCAAACACATCGCATTCACGAATCAGTTCAGGCTTTTTGATCAGTTCGCGAATATGAATTTCGCTAACTTCTGCACCAGCTAGTTCGAAGGCATAGCGAAGTTCGCGATCGCAGTTTATGCCAGAGGCAAACAGTTGAAGTACTTTTGGTTTCATGCTGGAACTTGGTTGGCGGTGGCCAGAGAATTGCGCGATAGGCAGCAAAGCGTGGCGCCAGAGTGTTTGATTTTTAGGTGTGCAGAGTCAGTTGTCTGACCGATGGTCGACCAGTTTATGCCACGCATAATCTCACTGAATCGATCAAGGTTTTGTGGATTGATTTCGGCAATAAACCGCGTTGGCGCTTCAGCAAATAATGAACTAATTGCGCTTAGTGTTTCACTATGCGGAGTTAGCGCACTGTCAATCTCTACACCTAGGCCGTCAGCGCCAATAACCATTTCGGCTGCAGCAGCAATTAAGCCGCCTTCGCATAAATCATGACAGCTAAGAACTAATTGTTCGCCAATCGCTTGATGCAGCGAATCAAAGATAGCAACGGCAGAATCACAGTCGGGTCTAGGTACAATTGAATCGTCGAGTTCGAGCAAATCACTTGCGACACTTGCGCCGCCCGCATTGTTGCTTGCCCCGATTTGCACGATTAAATTGCCGGCAGCCACTGGCACTGAGCCAACAGTATTCGCGCAGTCGTCAACAATTGCAGTAGCAGTGCAAAGCAAAGTAGGTGGAATCGCCACCTCTTCATCGCCCACTCTATATTCATTGTTCAGCGAATCTTTGCCACTAATAAATGGCGTGCCATAAGCAACAGCCATGTCATGACAAGCTTGAGCAGCCAACACTAACGAACCAAGGCGGTCGGGCTTGCGGCAATCACCCCAGCAGAAATTATCAAGAATCGCAGTGCGGTGTGGATTTCCTCCGGCAGCAACAACGTTACGCATTGCTTCATCAATTGCGTTAGCTGTGCCGGCGTAGGCATCGAGTTCGGCCATGCGCGGAGCAATGCCGCAGCCGACAGCAACTCCTTGAGGTAAATCAAGGCGTGGCTTGACAACTGTGCCATCGCCAGCACCGTTGCCATTAGCTCCTTGATACGGTTTCAGCACGGTGCCGCCTTGAACTTCGTGGTCATATTGGCGAACAATATATTCTTTTGAGGCAACAGAAGGGTGAGCCAATGTTTCTAGCAAAAGTTGTTCGCAATCAAAATCATTTGGCCATGCTGTAGGGTTTTGCGGAGGGCAATTAGCGATAGCATGATTAAGTGGTTGCGGAACACCCTCGTGCAAGAAGCTCATTGGCATATCTGCCACAATCTCTGAATGCCAACGCAGTATTAAGCGTTGGTGATCGGCGAAATTGCCTAGAACCGTAAGCTCGACATCGTGCTTGTCGCAGAGTTGTTGCAAGTGATCTAAATTCGACTTGTCAACTGAGGCAATCATGCGCTCTTGCGCTTCGGAAATCCAGATTTCCCAGTAGTCGAGTCCGGCATATTTGAGCGGTGCGCGATCGAGGTCAACTTCGGCACCAATTTCTTCGCCCATTTCGCCAACAGCTGATGAAAAACCTCCGGCACCACAATCAGTAACAGCGTTAAACAAATCGGCATCGCGAGCTTCGAGCAAGACATCAAGAACCTTCTTTTCAGTTATTGGGTCGCCAATTTGCACTGCAGCAGAATCGACAGACTCGCTATCTTCATGCAGAGCCTCAGAGCTGAAAGTAGCGCCATGAATGCCATCGCGTCCGGTGCGTCCGCCAAAAGCTACAATCAGATCGCCCGGCACCGCAGCCTTGTCGACATACTTGCGCGGAATTTCGCCAATCGATCCAGCGAATACCAGTGGGTTAGCGACGTAACCAGGATGGCGAATCACTGTTCCGGCTACAGTAGGAATGCCCATGCGGTTGCCGTAGTCGCGTACACCAGCAATTACGCCATCGAGTACACGGTTAGGGTGCATGGTGCCCGGAGGAATTAATTCATTGTCGATGTCTTCAGGTCCGACACAAAACACATCGGTAGAAGCAAAAGGACGGGCGCCCAAGCCAGTGCCCAGGATATCGCGGATTCATCCGCCCATACCATTTCCAGTACCGCCTTAATTGTCGAGTTCGCTCGTTAGGCTTGTGTGTT
>JACKQG010006496.1_pt1 | contig 12294 bp, 9 predicted proteins | sample 8237621 | NCBI WGS metagenome assembly JACKQG01 (sample SAMN15677084, study PRJNA649215) | marine metagenome | biome: marine; feature: Black Sea; material: saline water; isolation source: suspended particulate matter (SPM) from the Black Sea western gyre | collected 2013-06-09/2013-06-10 | depth...
AATATCAAATTCCAAAATCCAAATAAATTCCAATTACCAAATTTCAAACAAAGGTGGTTTGAAATTTATTCTACAATGTTTTGATGGCATACATCGCCACGACATTTTAGAATATCCTTATGAAGCATACTAAAATAAAAATAAAATAATTTTAAATAAAACCACGAGGTAAAAACATGGCAATTGTAGCAGGAATAGATTTTGGTACGTTAAGTGTTAGAACATCCATTTTTGACAGTGAAAAAGGCAGACTTGGTTCTGCAACTGCAGGTTACGAATTGATACGAAAATCAGAAGATCCGGATCACGCGACACAGCGGCAGGAAGATCAAATGCTGGCGCTTATTGAATCCATGAAAAATGCACTTAAAAATGCTGGTGTAGATGGGGGACATATCGCTGCCCTGGCAATCGATACGACCGGTTCTTCGGTCATTCCGGTTGATGAAAATTTGAAACCGTTGGGCGATTATTATTTATGGTGTGATCACCGCTCAAAAAACGAAGCTGCGGAAATCACTAAAAAAGCCCATGAAGAGAACCTGGAAAACATTAAATGGTGCGGTGGTACTTATTCATCTGAATGGGGGTTTTCAAAAGTACTTCACTGGCTTCGCAATAATCCCGAAAAACGAGATCAATTTAGCAGCTCATTTGAGCATTGTGATTTAATAGTTGGATTGTTATGTGGAGCAAAAAGTGTGGGTGAGATAAAAAGGAGTATCTGCGCTGCCGGGCATAAATGGATGTGGGTGGATGAACTTGACGGTTTGCCTTCGGAATCTTTCCTAACAAAGGTTGATCCATTGTTGGCTGGTGTTCGGGATAAAATGTCGGGCGAGTATGCAGCCTCCTTTAAAATTGCCGGAAAATTGAGTCCTGATTGGGCAGCTAAATTGGGAATTAAACAATCTATGCCAATTCCTGTTGGCGCGTTTGATGCCCATTGGGATGCTATCGGCGCTGGAATTAAAGAAGGAGATGTCGTTAATGTGATTGGCACTTCAACCTGTATTATGGCGATTACGAAACAGACAGAATTGATACCCGGTGTGGCAGGCGTTGTAAAAGGATCGATTCATCCCGATTATTATGGCATTGAAGCAGGTTTGTCGGCAGTGGGTGATATTTTTGATTCAATTGCTCTGAGAGCCGGTACTTCGGTTGGAGAACTTTCCAAAGGGCTGGAAAAATACAAAGGCGGTCAGACTGGATTGCTACGCTTTAGTTGGGACAATGGCGATAGAACAGTTTTGACGAACCCGGAACTTGGCGGTATGACCCTGGGCTGGAATCTAACTCACCAGGCACAGGATGAATTGTTTGCTGCCATCGAAGGCACTGCCTTTCACACCAGAATCATTTTAGAACGAATGAAAGAATATGGCGTGCCGATCAACCGTGTAATTAACGGCGGTGGTATTCCCCAGAAAAATGATGTTTTGAACCAGGTTTATGCAAATGTATTGAACGTGCCGATTTTAGTGCCGGAACAGGAGGTCACCAGTCTCGGCTCGGCTATTTTCGCCTTTATGGCAGCCGGCGCGTTCAAATCAATCGAAGAAGCACAGGAAAAATTATGCTCGACTTACAGGATTTTTAGCCCGGAAAAACAGTCGGTTGAAATTTATGAAGAATTGTTTGCATATTATCGTAAATTGTATTTTGCCTTTGGTCAGCACGATTCAACAACTGTCTGGATTGGTGAGATTCTGCCACAATTGAGGAAGATTGCTGAGAGAGTTCGGTTGAAGAAATAAAGATCGAGATCAAGGTCGAGATTGAGAAAAAAATAGCTATTCAGTAAAGGAGAGACTTTATTTTAATTATAAATAAATTTTGTAATTATTCAGTTAAGGGGGAAATTCTGTAAAAATTCTTTATTCATTTAATGAAATCTAAATTTGTCATGCCCGAAATCTTTAATCGGGCATCCATATCGTTCACAAACAATGGATTCCCGCTAAAAACATGCGGGAATGACATTCACTGAATAGTTACTAAATTTTTTTAAATCAAATATTTGCTTTATTGGCGGAATGTTTTTTTTCTTGACCTTGATCTCGATCTTGACCTTTTAGTACATTATTATTCAATACTCTATAACGCAGAATTATTGATTCTTCATACAAATTTAAAATAAAAACAAATGAAACACCGCGTACTTCACCTACTTTCTCAACGACCTTCTCTAACCGGCAGCGGCGTTACACTCGATGCCCTGGTGAGGAATGCGGAAAAATCGGGTTGGGATCAATGTGTGGTTGTTGGTGTACCTGAAGGCGATAACCATCCGGCTGTTGGCAATCTTCCTTCGGATAAAATCCATCCGTTAATTTTTGGAAATAAGAAATTGCCTTTTCCAGTCCCGGGAATGAGTGATGTAATGCCATATAAAAGCACAGTATTTTCTAAAATGACAGGGCAACAGGTAAAAATTTATATTGATGAATGGAAAGACCATCTTTGTCGGGTGATTTCTTCGTTTCAACCGGATGTGATTCACATGCATCATACCTGGTTAATGAGCTCAATTGTGAAAGACGTGGCGCCGAATATCCCGGTACTTAATCAATGTCATGCAACAGGTATAAGACAAATGGAATTCTGTCCGCAATTAGCAGACAGGGTAAAAAAAGGTTGCTCCCGCAATGAACGATTTCAGGTTTTGTTTGAAGAACATTCAGGAAAATTAAGTGAAGCGTTGGGAATAAATAGCGATAGAATTCATATCGTTCCATCAGGTTACAGGGGAGATATATTTTATTCAACCGACAATAACAATCGTAATCCAAAAGCAATTTTATATTCAGGAAAATACAGTTCTGCAAAAGGTTTGCCCTGGCTGTTGGATGCTTTCGAAAAAATAAAGGAAAAGATTCCAGGCTTACAATTGCACATTGCAGGGAGCGGCGCTGGAGCTGAAGCCGAGTCATTAAAAAGAAGAATGACCGCGATGAAACCAAATGTTAAACTTCATGGTTTTTTAGGGTAGGCAGAGTTGGCCAATTTAATGCGACAATGTTCTGTGTTTGTGCTGCCATCTTTCTATGAGGGAATCCCGTTGGTTTTGGTCGAAGCAGCTGCTTGTGGCTGCCGGTTGGTTTCCACACGATTGCCTGGCGTAGAAAAACTACTTGCACCATATTTAAAGAAAAATTTGCAGTTGATAAATTTACCCGGAATATATGATATGGACAAACCTATCCCAAAAGATTTACCAACTTTTGTAGAAAATTTCTCTGATGCTATTAAAATTTCATTACAGGAAGCTGCAAGTGACGTAGTAAAAAAGGACATTAATCCATCTCTTGAAAAGTTTACTTGGGAAACAATTTTTAAAAAGGTGAAAAAAATATGGCTGGAGTTGATTGAATCTTCTAAATAAGTTATTAGCTAACAGAAAAGGAACACGTCACTGAAAAAAATAAAATTTCTGAGGGCTGTTCTCCTTCGGCGAATCAATTAATAATAATCAGCCGAAGGATGATTCATTTCTGTGACCAAATTTTTAGCAGCCGCAAAAAATAGGATACGAAAATGATCTACAAAGAATATGGTAAAACAGGGATAAAATTATCGAAGATCGGGTTTGGCGGGATGCGGTTTGATGATCAGGATGACGTTGAGAAATGTGCCTCACTGATTTATTCCATTTACTATGCCGGGGTTAATTATTTTGATACAGCGCCCGGGTATGAAAAATCAGAAGATCTGTTTGGTGTCGCGCTTAAGGAGATGAAAAAAACACGTGCAGAAAGACCTTTCTATATTTCTACGAAAACAGCGAAAGAGAATCCGGCAGATGTACGCAAAGATCTGGAAACTTCTTTGAAAAGAATGAACCTTGATTATATTGATTTCTACCATGTTTGGTGCCTGGTAACACCGGAACAGTATCAAAGAAGAAAAGCCAATGGCGTTTTAAAAGAATTTGAAAAATTAAAGGAAGAAGGGCTAATTAAGCATATCTGTGTTTCCACCCACATGACCGGTTTTGAGATCGGCGATATGTTGAACGATTATCCTTTTGAAGGTGTGCTGCTTGGCTATTCAGCTATGAATTTTTCATATCGTGAAGCAGGATTGGATTCAGCTGCGAAACTCAACCGCGGCGTTGTGGTAATGAATCCACTTGGCGGGGGACTCATTACACAGCATCCCAACCGTTTTGATTTTGTCCGAACTCAGGAGAATGAAACGATTGTGGAAGGGGCATTACGGTTTTTATTTAACGATCCCAGGATAACGGTTGCTTTGGTAGGTATGGGCAATGAAAATCATTTGAAAGATGCCATCCGTGCTGTTAATGGTTTTAAACCAATAAAAAGCGAAAAAATTGAAACCATTAGAAGCAGTTTAAAAGGCTCTTTCAATGAACTCTGCACCGGCTGCCGGTATTGTGATCATTGCCCGGAAGGAATTCCAGTACCTAAAATGATGGAATCATACAATCATTTAATGTTAAGCGGCAAAACCAAAGATTTGGTTGACCGGTTGTACTGGCATTGGGGCATTACGACTGATGATGATTATTCATCGCAGTGTGTGGAGTGCGGTCAATGCGAAGAAGAGTGCACGCAGATATTACCAATTATAAATAGGCTTAAAGAAATTCAAAATGAAATAGAGAAATATTTGACGGATAAAAATTGATAGATTGTTGTGAAAAAATGACCTTGTTCAATCGTCCTTCGCGGGACTTATATTACTTTGTAAAAAAAATACCGCGAAGTCCCGTAAGCCTATGCTCGAAAAGTAGGGTGATTGAAGGAAACATAAAAAAGATCAAAATAAAAAACTAAAATTATAAAGGAAACATCATGAGGAAAATAATTAAAGTCACATTCGTTTTTTTGTTTCTTATAACTCTATTTATCAATTGCTCAAAAGAACCACAAGAAATAACTTACGCCACTCTACAATTCGAAATATTGGATAAAGACAGCGGCGAGCACCTACCCGCCAAACTAATTTTTATTAAAGGGGAAAACGAGCAACCGGCGTTAAACATCGAAAAGCAGATAGGCATTTGCGCAGAACGAAATGGATTTTATACAGCTTTCGGAAAAGGTACCGTTGAAATTCAAACCGGGACTTACCAGGTTTATGCGTCCCGTGGAATGGAATACTCGATTGATAAGAAAAAAGTAAAAATAAAAGAAGGAAAAGTCACGAAACAAACCTGGACAATCCGCAGAGAACTTAATCCAGAAGGATTTGCGCTTTGTGATTTTCATTTTCACACCACCAATAGTGACGGCAAACCAACGCCGGAGGAGCGAGTCACTTCTCTCGTTGGAGAAGGTGTCGAATTTGCTGTAACGACAGATCATAATTATGTTACCGATCTATCCCCTGAAATTCAATCCCTGGGTGTTGATAAATGGATCAACATAATTCCGGGAAATGAATATACGACCAGTGTCGGTCATTACAATGTTTATCCTTTAAATCCCGAAACCCCACCTTTTGATTTTAAAATTAGTGATGCAAGAAATCAGTTTGGTCTGGTTCGGGCGTTGCAAAAACCGGTCGTTTTGCAGGTAAATCATCCGCGTTTAGATGGCTTAGACTATTTTGGTCACTTTGATGTTGATCCAATTACCGGGGACACAGATCATCCGCAATTTTCCTGGGATTTTAATGCAATGGAAATAATGAACAGTTTATCAGGAGATGGATTATATGCAGGATCAGGAAATCAATTTTCAGTGTGGGAAGATTGGATTAATTTTTTAAACAAAGATTTTCGTCCAACAGGCGTTTCTGTTTCTGATGCTCATGGTTCAATTGGATCGCCTGTGGGAATGCCGGGTAGTTACGTGATGTGCAAAGACCAAAGTCCGGCAAAAATTGATCCCGAAGAATTTGCTGAAAATATAAAAAATCACCGGGTGAATATGGCTCGCGGTGTTTTTATCAATATCACTGCCAATGAAAAATATCCGGTGGGTTCAGAGTTTGTTCCGAAGAAAAGTAAAGTTGAACTTTTAATTCAAGTTCAGGCAGCTTCCTGGGCACAAGTTGACAAAGTTACGTTATACGGAAATGGTCGTGAAGTTTGGAAAGGTAAAGTAAAAAAATCAAAACGTTCTCAACACTATAAGAAAAAAATCAAACTGGAGCCGGAAGTTGATACGTGGTATATTGCAAAAGCTGAAGGCAGTCAGGATATGTGGCCCATTGTACCGGAAAAAAACATAACTCCAGTCGGTTTGACCAATCCGATCTGGGTTGACATAGATGGGGATGGTTTTGAATCCGAACGTGAGCGGGTGAAAAATCAAATAAAAGAAATAGAAGAAAACGTAAATAAATTTCGTGAATTTGCTAACGATGCTGATTGGATAGCGCGAAAACAGCTTTATGCATTAACTCCAAAAAATTCCCAAAATGAAAAAGAGTTGATAAAAATATTCGCCTTCTCGGATGAAAAGGTGGCACGGGAAATGGCTTACAAACGATTAGCTGATTTCAGGGATGATGAGTCGATTGCAATTTTAAAGAAAGTGAAAAAATCAGCGCCTGAAAAAAAGGATAAAATTTTGGCTGCAACATACCTGGCAACTCTTGGAGAATGCACTGATTGGGTAGATTTTTCACGATCAGTAGTCAAAACAAAAAATAATGAATTAAGAGCAGCACAAATAAAAATACTTTCCCTGAACCGCTTTCAAAAAGATTGGCAGATCATTGGGCCTTTTCCCAACGAAGAGGACAAAGGTTTATCAACAGCTTATGGACCTGAAAATGAGGTGAATCTTTCTAAATCTGAAATCGGGAAAAATGAGTTGGAAATCAAATGGCAGCCTGCCAAAGCTGAACCAAGTGGTTATATTAATTTTCAGAATTATTATGATTCTTTTGATCACAGCGTGGCTTATGGATATGCTGTTATTGATGCGCCTGAAGATATGAAAACTGTTTTGCTTTTTGGTAGCGACGATGGAGGCGCTGTCTGGCAGAACGGGAAACAAATACATTATCATTTTGTAAGACGGGGCGCTGCGCCGGGGCAGGATATTATTCCGGTTAAATTAAAAAAAGGCGAAAATAAGTTTTTAGTTAAGGTTGAAAACGGAGGTGGTGGCTCCGGATTTTATTTTGAATTACTGGATCCGTGCGGGAAATTGGGTGAGTAAATTTTTAGCGTTCCTTTTTTTGCGATTGTCCATATAAGAGATTTTGTGAATTATTGGAGTTATGGAGTGTTGGATTAATGGAGTATTGGAGTGATGGAGCAATGGAATAATGGAGTGCTGGTGTAATGTAGCTAATGTAGCTTTTAACCATTGGATTATTGGAAAACACATTACTTTGCTCGGTTCACATCTGCCTATTTGGCGGAAATAATTAAGAGGAAAGCTCTATGTTAGCAAATATAATGATGTATTTAGAATTATAGATTTTCATTATTCTGCTATAAATCATTCTGCGAAATAATATTTTTAATTAGCGTAATTCGGTTCCGTTTTTTTTTCAACTTGTCATACTGAGAATATTCAAGACCATAAAAAATGAAATTACAAAATAAAACAATCCTCATCACCGGCGCCTCTACTGGAATAGGCAAAGAACTGGCAATTCAATTGGCAGAAAAAGATAACCGCCTTGTTTTAATTGCCCGGCGTGAAAACTTACTGCAGCAACTTATCGAATCTCTTCCCAAACATCCGGATGGACATCTCCATTTCCCCTGCGATGTTTCCGATTTAAAATCAGTACAAAAAATCTGCACTAACTTAATAAAACAAGCAATCATTTTTGACGTATTAATTTTAAATGCAGGAATCGGGGGCGGCTTTGACGTATCAAATATTGACATAAAGAACTTCCGCAAGATATTTGATATTAATTTATTTGGAACTATTTATTTTCTCAAACATCTGCTTCCGCCAATGATTGAACGACAAACAGGACTTGTGTCTGCTGTATCCAGTTTAGCCGGTTATCGCGGGATGCCAAAATCAGCGCCCTATTCAACGAGCAAAGCTGCTTTGTCAACTTTAATGGAAAGTTTGCGTATCGATTTATGGAATAGCGGGGTGAAAGTCTCCCTGATCTCTCCCGGGTTTGTGAAAACGCCGATGACTGACTTAAATGACTACTACATGCCTTTTATGATTCCCGTTGAGAAAGCTGCAAAGATAATTATTAAAGGATTAGAAAAAGAGAAGACGGAAATTCATTTTCCTTATCGTCTTTCCCTGTTAGTAAAACTATTTAAATTGTTGCCCAATAATTTTTATGCGAAAATGATGCAGGGGAGGAAGTAAATTGGGTAATAAGGGAATTGGGTAATAGGGGTAATAAGGTAATGGGGTGATTAGTTACTAAAATGTGAAATTGTTGCACAATGTGTAAATAAACAAAAGTAACAGTTATGCCTAAAAAGGAGTAATGGAGTTTGTATCTCAATAATGCGACAAGTCGCATCTGCCTGGGCACGATCCATTACTCCAACACTCCTTATCATTTCACTATTTATTTAAACTTGACCAGTTTGGTTAAAATTAAAAGTAACAATTTCTCGAAAAGGACAAAGGTCGTAATTATGAAAAAAATTTTAAACCTGACGAAAAGTTTTTGCCTGGTGACAATAATTCTCCTATTTGCTTGCAGCCAAAGAATTTATAAAGTTGCCTATCCTACCTTAAACGATGGAAAATACGATTCTGAATTCCCGTATAAAAGCTGTTCATCTGAATTAAAGAAGATCACTGAAACTGTTAGAAAAGTTTTTTGCAAAGTACGTTACAAAAATCACATTTTTGCTTATGACCGGAAAGTTACCCGACAAAGTTTAACGAAAAGAGTCCTGCAACAAGCTGAAGATGTTGTTTACTTTCACAGAACTGTTGCAGGCACCGGCACTGTAATTTTTAACAAAAACCTTAAAGTTGCTATTTTAACTTGCGCCCATATTTTTGTTAAACCGGATACTCTTTTTACATATTTTGAAAGCGGTGGCTTTGGAGGAAAGAGATTCATCCAAAGTATTGCCATTAAAGAAGTACAGGAAAATTTAGTGGCTGATTTTCCGGAAGGAGGAAATTGTGAAATATTGTTAATTGAGAAAGTAGGCGATATTGCAATTTTAAGCAAAGAATTTACCAAACCTCCAAAATTTAATATTCCTGTTTTCAACTATCCTTTTGGAAAGGCACGCGAATTAGAATGGGGATCGTTTGTTTATCTGCTTGGCTTCCCAAAAGGATATAAAATTATTACCAAGGGGATCGTGAGTAACCCTGACCGAGATCGAAAAGGATCATTTTTGATTGACGCTTTATTCAACACTGGCATGAGCGGCGGTATTTTGCTGGCTATTAGGGATGGTGTGCCCAACTTTGAAGTTGTTGGTATAACCACCTCAGCAGCGGCAGAATATGCGACTGTACTCGTGCCAGAACGGCAAATTCATAATTATGACGAATCTATTCCATACAGCGGAGACATTTTTGTGGCAAATAAGAAAAACATTAATTACGGCATTACCCGGGCAATCTCTTCAGAAGCAATACTTAATTTGTTGAAGAAAAATAAAAACCTGTTACGAAAAAAAGGATTTGATTTTGAAGAACTTTGGGCAGTACATGAATAGTGTCTAATAATCCCAGCGCACTTAAGTGCAGGTTTTAATACTTTAGTGCAAAGGCTGAGGCGAAGGCGAAGGAAGAAAAGAAAATCTTTAATCCTTTAATCTTATTTCTTGTTTCGCCTTAGCCTTCGCCTCAGCCTTTTCGTTGTATGAGTTTATTGCTCCGGATCAGAAAAAACTTTTGCACAAAAAACAAAGATTGAACTGATAACAGATTAACGCAGTCCGAAACTGCAAACAAATTTCTTGAAAGTAAAATGTTGACAGCATTAACACACACAATTTCCCCCAATATCAATTTATGCGAATTGAGTTATTTAAAACGAAATCCCATCGATTTAAAGAAAGCGATTCATCAGCACAATAAATATTGCTCCATACTGAAAGATGCCGGATTAAACGTAATCGAGTTGTCTGTAAATGAAAAATATCCTGATGCTACTTTTGTTGAAGATACTGCGGTTGTAGTTGATGAGATAGCTGTGATGGCAAATATGGGCGCTGATTCTCGTAAAAAAGAGGTTGAAGGTATCAAAAATGAATTGGTTAAATTTCGAAAAATAGCGTCTATTCGACCTCCGGGGACATTAGAGGGTGGAGATGTATTACAGGTCGATAAAAGAATCTTTGTTGGTCTTTCAGCAAGAACAAACCAGGCTGGAATTGATTCGTTGAGATTCATCCTTGAGCCTGTTGGATATGATGTCGTTGCTGTGAAAATGAAAGATTGCTTGCATTTCAAATCAGCCTGCACCGCGTTGGATGATTCCACTTTGTTAATTAATCCCAATTGGATTGATGTTTTTCCATTTAAAGATTTCCGTTTGATAGCAGTTTCCGAAGGTGAACCGGAGGCTGCCAATGTACTCCGATTACCTGAATTTATTTTAATGCATGAAGGCTTTACCGAAACGATCAAAATTGTCAAAGACGCTGGTTTCAATGTAAAAACAATAGACATATCTGAGCTGCAAAAGGCGGAAGCTGCGATGACTTGTTCCAGTATCATTTTCAGAAATTGATCATTTTTTTTATTTTAAAGATTATGTCAATTGTTAGACAAGGTGTTGGCCCTTTCAGCCCGAATAATGATTTGCGTGAGCTATGCAAACCATTTGTTTATTTTTAGAGATTGCCGAAGTCGCCGAAAGCGATTTTGGCGAAGCGCAGCGAAGTCGGCAATCCCCGTGTTAGGCGTCGTGGCGGCAATCATCTTTGACCAATTTTCTGAATTACTCTGGTGACGGAACCACGCCGAGTTGCTGCATCTTACCTAACTCGTCACTATTACCCCATTCTTCCACGATCTTACTGCCTTCAATGCGGAGAATGGTGATCCCTGTAATCGTTACCTGCTTGCCGGTCGGGGCGATCTCCATATATTTACCTTTACTATGTGTGCCACGCCAGTTCCAGCGGATCACTACCTTGTCCCCTTCGGCAACCAGGTCTTCAATGGTACAATGAATATCAGCAAAGGCAGCGAATTCCATGATCGCCCATTGTTTATAGCTCTCCCTGTCGGATGGAGGAAAACTAGGATAGTAAGAGACGAAGTTGTCTGCAAAAAGCTCGTCTATTAAGTCAATGTTTCCTTTATTCCAGATTTCATTGTTCCAACGGTGAGCGATTGCCTTGTTTTTTTCTGTTTCCATATTATTATCTCCTTTCGTTGTTTTACACTGAAAAGAAAAAAGCATAACAAAGCTTGCAAATACTGCTAATACAATCTTTCTAATATTCATGATTTACCTCCTCTCACTATGTTTACTGCCGCCATTTCGCTTTGTTTGCTTGCGCAAATTATTACCACCAACGCATCAAACGCTAACTGACCCACCAAACTATTTTTTTATAATTAATGCTTCTTTCCTTTTTTTTTCTGGCTCCACTCTTTCGTTTAATTGCTTCAGTTGAAATAGGGCGGTACGGGAGTAGGTTGGGGGAATTACTTTCACTTACCTACTTTTGTTATCCCAAGCGCCAATCTTCAACTTTAGATTCTTTCGTTTACAGTTATTCGCATGCCACTTATTTCAGTTTATTGCAAGATTGTTCTACAGCGCTAACGACAGCCTTACCCGCAAGCGAAACACCCGCACAGATTTTCTGAAAAGCACGGAGCATGACTAACAACCAAAAATTCAGAAATCGCGCTTCAGTAAGCTGTCGGGTAAACCTACTGGTTAGCGAAAAATACAACCTAAAGATTTGTAATTATGATGAGTTAAAAAAACCTTGCAACGAACTAGCCCCAAATTAATCCATATAACCAGCCAGTTCTTTGACGCTCATCCTTTAAAAATACAATAATAAAAGCGGCAAGGGACTGGTAGCCGGAGTTCTGGAACTACACTGAACAAAAAAGCAAACGAACAACCGAAACCAGCAAAGCTTTCGTGCTTCTTCAAAAACTACTAAAGTTTCGGCTTTTTAAAAAATGAGTTTTACAATTATCCTTCAGATGAATCAATAAGCATGAATTCTTGGCGGAACTTAACGCGCCGAATATTACGGTACAGATCAACGAATGAACTAAATATAATTCGTAACTATTCAGTGTGGTTACAAATGTCATTCTGAGGGAGCTTGCGACTGAAGAATCTCCCCAATGTTCACCCTTTTTTTGAAATAATACGAGATTCCTGTATAGTCACATTATATTACTTAAATGAATACAGACTATGCTT
>JACKQG010006498.1_pt1 | contig 12294 bp, 16 predicted proteins | sample 8237621 | NCBI WGS metagenome assembly JACKQG01 (sample SAMN15677084, study PRJNA649215) | marine metagenome | biome: marine; feature: Black Sea; material: saline water; isolation source: suspended particulate matter (SPM) from the Black Sea western gyre | collected 2013-06-09/2013-06-10 | depth...
CTGTCTGCAACAGTAGCAATAGCAAGAGTATCGTCATACATAAATGCTTTCCCACCAGCTTGTGCAACGGTATCAGAGAGCGTACTGTTCTCTACCATAATCTGCCCAAGTTAGTCACGGCCTGTAACCGTACATACATCGTTCGAACCAGAAGTACCAACAAGAGTAATGTTACGACCATACGTAGCATCAATCATGCCGGATGTAGTAGTTAGTGACGTAGAACTACCATCAAAGGTAGATTTGTAATTGGAGCTATCGTAAGAAGTAGCACTATCAGTAGCACTAACTCCATCCCAGATACCATCTGCATCAAGAGTAGCAGGAGCACCAAGGGAAACAATAACTGCATCCTGAATAACATCAGCAGCAAATTCCATATTAGGAACGTACTGATTAATGCTACGAGGATAGTTGTCGGCGACGACTCTAGACATCTTCTTTCTCCATTAGTTTACATGATGTACAGTAGAAGATTTGGTAACTCGTTCTTTCTGCTCAGACCTAGCCTTAAGTGAAGTGGTATTGGCTTTACCCATAAGGTCGCCAGTTTCCATATTCACTAAGTCAGGGTCTTGCATAAAGCCTTGTCTAACCATTTCTTCTTCTGTCCATACGTGAATTGAGGAGCCATTAGGAAAGTACACCATCCAACCAGCGTCTACTTCGATGTCATTGTATTCAAATCCACCGATAAGATCACCTTTCTTATTAGTCTTAGGTGTAGCAATGTTCCTATTGCCTTTGCCCTCTAGCTTATGCACTTCAAAGCGCGGTCTAACGTTCTCGTTCATCCCCTTCTCTCCTTTACTACGAGTTAATCAGAACAGCATGCGTACGGAAAGCTTTCCACATGCACCACTGGCCTTGCCAAACAATCCTACGTCCATGAGCATCAATCGTCCAAGGAGCAACAAGCTCTTTGACCTTCATGTTAACATGCTTAAGGATATGCAGACGCAGATACTTACTATTAATAAAGAACGCTTTATTAACAGGACAGTCTTCGTCATACATCATAGGAATATTCTGATGCTTAACACCAGAGAAGCCCAAGTCCATCATCTTCTTACCGGAGTTAGAGTCCGACAGGTTGATGACGACTTTATCACGTACAGCAGTACGATAATGACGGTACAAGTTACGACCACAAAGAATAACGTCAGGCTTATCACCCTTAAGAGTGAGGTCCATCAGGATATCATCAAACGCTTCTTCGATGTTAGTCGAGTCCAAGTTACCATTAAAGTCGTATGCAGAAGTACGCCACTGAGTTTCACTAGCACGGTTGATGTTACCAACAGTACCAGTCGTCGGATCATCAGGAATGAGCAAGCCCAAGCCCTGCGGATCAGTACCAGCACCAGAAGCATACAAGTACTCAGAGAACTTCTCTTTAATACTTTCTTCTAGTACATCAATCTTAGCTTTCATCAGTTTGAAGATTTGTGCAGAACCTTGGTTCTCATCTTCTTCCTGATCACTAATAACCACAGAACCAGCGACACGCGCCCAGTTGTAGGTTACAGTATCAAACTCACTCGTCTGAGCAATCGGCTGTTCGTCGAAGTACTCATAAGAAGTGATGTTAGAGTTACGACCCAACGTAAGCGGGTTCGTAATTTCGTGACCACCGTCTTCAAATTCCACACGGCTATTCGCGAAAGCCCATGCCATAAGAGCATTGGACTTAATAGAAGCAAGAATGAGTTTCTTACGACTACGAGTAAGCGTGGATTCGAGGACTGTGGCAATAGGAGATGACGCCATTGTTTAAATCCTAATTAAGTGATACCAGCTTCAGCCATAGCTTGTTTGATGATATCATTCGTTGAAACATTTACATCTGCTACTGATGCAGTATCAGTAACGTTTGTATGTGAGACACTACCACCTTCGGGCGGTTGTGGATGCGTATTTACTCTAGCTGTTTGTCTGTTAGCTGCATCTTGTTCTGCTTGTAACGTAGCTAGGTTTTTCGTCCAGTTTAGCCCTTTTTGGGCATAGTATGCTTGGAGTTTAAAATACGCGGCTTCAACACTTAAATTAGGTTCTTGTTGTAAGAGCCGGGAGAGGGAGTCTTCATGTATAGCTGCATCAGGGTATTGGCTCATAAAGTTATTATAAACCTGAGTAGCTTGCTCATTAGCAGCTTGTGTGTCGGCTTCCTCTTTATGTTTCCCAAGTAGGGGGGCTAATGCACTGTCCATCATCTGTTTGACAGCAGCCATATCTGTGCCACCACTAACAATAGCATCTACATTATGCCCATTACTTTGTGCCTGTGTCAACATATATTGTATTGTTTCTACAGGATTATTCTTGTATGAGGCAATAAGTTGAGCACCAGTTGTCACTTCTTCGGGCGAAAGGCTGTATTGTGTGCCGACTGTTCCAGCATTGTGAATTGCTTCGAGTTGTCCTTTAACTGTTGCAAGTTCTCTGGTAACGGTGTCGGCGCGTAACTTCTCTCTCTGGGCAGCCTCGTAATGTCGCCTTTCGACTCCACCTTTAGCGATGACGTTTCCATCTCGGTCAAGGAGGTCTTGGGGACCATGAGTCTTTTGCTGTTGCTGTTTACCAGTGCTTCCGTCAGTACTTTGTTCACTACTGGTTGTAGATGCTTCTTCTGTAGCGTTCGTCTGCGTTCCGTCAGTTTGTTCGCTAGTACTTTCCTCTGTAGTCTGTTCATCCCCTTCTCCAATCGTGTTTAGGATTGCTTCATCGGTGCTGATGAGGTTTACTTCTTCGGGCATAGGTCTTCCCCTTAGTTAACAGGTTGTTCTGGAGGTTGCTGTTGCTGTAACTGCTGAATTGCAGCTTGCAGTGCTTTCTCCGGTGAAACTCCAGAGTTGATAGCACTTTGTACTTGTGCTTTCAGTTCTGAAGGTAATTGTGCCAGAAGTTCTTTTAACTGCTCTGGACTTGCAGTTGCAACATCACCACCACCTTGTTGTGGTTGTCCCTGTTGCGGGGGTTGTCCTTGTTGTGGTTGACCACCACCAGCAGCTTGCTCGATAGCTGCGGTTAACTCTTGCCAATCTTCTTCTCTCATTGTTACTTCATCAAACGCCTTCTCCATAACTTGGAGCATGATTTTGAGTACGGGACCGGGAGCAGCATTTACGAACTGTCCCAGTACTTGTCCGAATTCAAGAGCTTCTTCCTTCTTAGCTTGGCTGGTAGGCTTCTTAGTAGAGCCACCTACAACTACAAGAGAGAGTTGTTGCACTTCTTCTACAGTTAAGTTCTCCCAACCTTCCGATTGCTCGCCAATAAGGTAGTTAACTGTCTCAGCATTCATGTTCATAAGACAGAGTTGTGCAATACCCCAATAGATATCACCAATCCAGTCTTCAATCTGATCAGCCTTCTCATCTACACGCATATTAGATGCACCAACGTTAGCTTGTACAGCTTGTTGGTTAGTATTAGTCTTAAACTGCTCACCACGCATAACAGTAGAGACAGAGGAGATACGATCAATAGCTCTATACTGTTCTTCCTTATCAAATAACTTATCAAACTGTAAGGACGGAGGAACAACAGAACCAATTACATCACTGATCTTCATCTCAGGAGAGATGTTAAGTCCTCTAGCTGTACCATCATCACCGTTAAGGACAGCTTGTGCATCTTCTTGGCTGATTACATTCGTATTGAAGAAGATATTACGTCTTGCCCACTTCCTAGCTCTACGTTTCTCATCAGCAATCTCGTTAATAGCGTCTTGTTGGTCTAAGTAATGACTTACTTCACCTTTAGTCAACGGGCCATTAGGCGATTCAAAGAACGTAAGAGGATAATAGGGGAAGAAAGTATCCAGTTGAAGAGGATCATCCCATACCCAAATAGGCCAAGTCCAATCATTAGAGTTAAAAAGCAAAACCCTACGAGTAACTTTATCCCAAACAAAATACACCTTAGTAAGCTTTGCCTTATCGAAACTCTCTTGATCATTGAATCCAAAGGACTTAGCAGTTTCTTCTTTATCGTTACTGAAGATACTGAAGTTGTCTGCATTCTCTACTCCATCATCACCACCTAAGTTAGCCTTCATAACATGAGTAGGCTGGTAGATAGACTTATAGTCACTAGAGCCTTTGGTCTTCCTAGCATACTTAGCTAACAAGAACTGAGTAGGTAACATGTCTGTCTCAATAAGCCAGTGAGCATCAGAGAGGTCAATCTCTTTAGCATTAGGATCAATCATGACATCGAATGGTGACTTAACCTTAGCATACGGGCCAGCAGGTTGTAGGATGTCAATGCTCTCTTCTAGTGCTTGTATCTGACCTTCAATCTCTAAAATCTTCTTACAATCATTAGCCTTCTCTAAGTCCTTAGACAATTTAGCTAAGTCAGCTAGTGCTTGTTCACTACTCTCTTGTTTAGGTGTCCAACCGATCTTAATCCATGAACGGTTAGTTAGTAGTGTAGTAACAACACAACGTTTAGCTTTAGACTTCAAGTTGATTCCGGGAGAGGATGATCTACCACCAAGAACGTTTACTAGTCGTTCAACAATCGTTGCAAGTCCCTTCTTACTTTCGACATTTGTAGTAAATTCTGCCTCAGGGTTTCTTGCATAGAGAGCAGGAACCATAGTGGTGACGTTGGCGAAAACAACATTCTCAGTCTCGGTGATATTGTTGTTGAGTTTCTGGTTGCCAAGGGTGTTACCTGATCCATTCTCTTTACCTTGTCTATGATTAAGCTGATCGTTCTCATAGTAACGAATAGCTTCACTCCAAGCTTCTCTAACACCTTCCGTCTGTTTCATAGACTGAGCTACACGAGACTTCCACACTTTACCCGTAGCTTTAGAGACAGGTATCTTACTGTCACCTACTACTTTATATATAGGGTCTTTACGTTTACGAGTACGCTTCTTAGGTGCTTCATCACCAAGGCCAGCGTCAATTGCTTCATTTACGTCTACAGGGATTTGATCGTCAGCCATGTTATTGTCCTATTGACTTAAGTATGTCTATTAATACATTGTTAGCTGGTCTTGTACGTTCTACTATTTCATTAGGAAGTTGATCGGAGAATGATTGTACTTGCTGAGAAGGTGAAGCAATTGGAGCACGTTTAGGATCGTAGTCAGGGAACATTTCTCTTTGTTCTTTTGCTGTTCCTTTAGTTAACCACCTTCCAATAGCTCTTACTCTTTCTAATGCTGCTGGGTCACCTACTCGTGCTCCTTTAGCATTAGTTGATAGGGTTTGCCAAGCCTTCCACAGTTGGCTAACGAGTGGGTCTTTTAAGTCGGCTTTTGACAACTTGTTTACATCAAACATTCCGGGAGCACGTAAAGAAGGTTTAGCTTTCTTTTCAAAGAGGTCTATAATATCTTGGACTTCTCTATTAATCTCAGCAGCTTTACCAGAAGCCTTAATAGCAGCCCTCTTTTCTGCATCTGAGCCTTTCAGATTACGAATACGTTCTACTTCCTTAGTATGGTGTTCACCTTCAAAGTCGATGCCTTCTCTGTCTGGCTTACGTTCACTCTCAGCTTGTAACTTCCCCGGCCTCTTCTCACTAGTGCGAGGAACTTTCTTAGCTCTACTCTTCTGACTAAGTGATAACTCATCAGCAAGTAACTCATCTAAGGTATAGCCAGTGTTTTGCATAGCCTCGTTATCAGATATAACATCACCTTTCTTCGCTATGCCTTGAAAGTTATCCTCATCGACAACAATATCTCTATGCACATTACCTGCTGATACTGGACCAGTATCATCTTCAATGCCTTGTTTTCGTTCTTCTCTAGCAGCTTTCTGAAAAGCATTAGAACGTGGTTCTGCTATACCTAAGTGACTATTGTTAGTGCCACTATCAAATTCACTAGGATCAGTTACACGTGCTTTAGCTCCCACACCTTCTTCGGGAAGTGTTCCACGTTTGCTAGGAGACATACCTAACAGCTCTAATTGTTTTGGATCGGGAGCAACAACTTTTCCCGTAACTTTAGGCTTTCCAGAAAGTAATGCTAGAAGAGCTTTACGAATTAACTCAGAGTTAGCCATGTCGGGCATTCCTTCTTTCTTCTTGTATGTCTCGTTCGCCCCACTGTCGCCACCCAACAGTCTTAGGATCACGTTGTACAATTAGTTTAGATATGTTAGGACGGTTAGACAAGAGATACTTAGTAGTATCCATAGCATGATCATCCTTATCCACAGGCTTATCTACTTGTTCACCAGTTGTATTCTTCTGCCAGTAGTAATCAGTAATCTCATTGATCCACCATTCTAGCTTATCACTTACATATAAGTAAGGAGCATCATACTCACCAGTAATAGGATTCTGATGCATACGGTTAGGGATCAAGTACTGATTAACCTTTACGATACCATTGTTGATATCATTGTTACCACGTATAGCCATGATACCATCTTCTAAGAACATGTCAGCAATACTCTTACCAACAAGTTTCTTGCCTACTGACTTACGCCGGAAGATGTCAGGATCAGCAAGGATCATGTTATCTGGAGATACATTATACTCGCTACGTATAGACTTAATAGCAGCAATATGGTCATCAAGTGGTACTTCTTTCTCATAAGCACCATCCATAAGAAATACATTACCAAGAGAATCGCAGAAGCCCATAATATAACAATAAGGGACAGCAAGTCCATAATCATATCCCTCTAAGTAAGTAATGTCTCTTGCTTTGATCTGTAGCTGCTTATAGTAATTATGTATAGCATGGTGAGACATAACATGTAAGTTCTCATCAAAGGAAGGGTATACTAATCCTTCGTAACTAGCCCACTCACCCATGAGGAAGCGAGAACGCATCTGTCCCTTATAAGAAGACTCCAGTGTTTTGATGAAGTCAGCTTCAAGGTTATCTCTGTTTTCGTAAGTGCTACCTTCGTACAAGTCGATGATAGGAAGGGGCATCTTGTTCGCATCTAAGATGATCTTGCCGTTTTCATCTGTCTCACAGAGAAGGTCATCGTTCTGCCATCCCTGCTTCATATCATGTAGAGGCTTTACAAGTTTCCTATACACCCAATTTCGAGTAGGGTTAGTAGTAAGAATAAACCAACGAGGACCAGTACGTGGCATGTCTGGATCATCACCGTCATAAGGAGTCATCCCTCTAAGTCGTCCTAGTAAATCTAAGAAGTCCTTGTGAACAATTTCAGGGTCTTCCATCTGATCCACAACAATCGCATCATAGGTAGCCGATAGTAAGTTCGATGTCGTTGCTTCATTACCACTCTTACCTTGCTGTGCTATGTACCTAAAGTTTATAGTGGTTCCATTCTTAAGAGTACAAGTATTAGAACCATTAGCAGACTTAGGAAAACTATCAATCCAATCCGCAGGTATCCACTTAAGGAACTCTTTCCGTAACGTGTCATTAAGTTTGGGATATGTAGATCGTGCCATAAGTATATTCGCGCCGGGATAGTCCTTAGCGATCTTAATAGTCTTGATACATGACGTAGCTGTTTTGCCATTAGCAAATCCACCACCATACAATTGTACCTTCGTTTTACTACGAAGGAAACGATCTTGCAGACTATCCTTGGTTAATTTAAATGTAGGCATTATTAACGTTCGTCCACAGCCCAATCAGCACTAGTAAGAGTATCAGTGTTCATAACACCATCAGCCCGTTTAGCCACATAATTCTTATCAGCAGTAGTGTCAGTAGCCCGTTCCCCAATATAAGAAGGAGTAGTAGTACCGATAATCGCCGCAGCCACACGATTAACGGAGCTAAGTTTGTTTTCAGGTCCAGCACCATGAGGAGCATTCCCACTCTTATCTGTTACAACAGCCATTACTTCTTTCCTTTCTTTACAACAGCCCTACGTTGATTAGCAGAACTCTGTTTAGCAATAGGGTTACCTTTAGTCTTCTTAGTAGCTTTAGCCATGTTAATAATCCTTTAGTAAGTTTGGGAAGTCGGCCATTAGAAGTCCTTACTTATATCTATAGTAGGTACGTCATCTTTCTTCTCTACATACTCAATAATAAGACCACCTTCCATCTTATGACGATGTTCTACAACATCCACAGGACGCTGACCAGCACGATCAAGAATATCTTTCGCAGCCGAGCCTCTAGTAGCCTCACTCTCACTTTCCAACAAGTTAAACATTGTATCTGCGGCCCTACGAGACTTTTGAACGAACATTCCTCGCACATCTGATAAGTCTTGTTCAACAATGTTCTTAACAAATGCTTCTTGTAAGGATGAGAAGGCATCACTACTCTTTATAGTTTGAATTTGATCTAAAGGAATTGATAAAACAAGAGAGATGTCCTCATCAGTAATACCAAACAATGAGTATGATAAGATAACACTAATAGTGTTCATCTGATTAGGAGGCACAGGAAGATCACTGATCCTCTTACGAGAAGCAACAATCTCTCTCTTTATATCAGCCGTATTAGGAACCTCTACTAACACCTCATTAGGCACTACTGTACCATTCTCAGGATTAATAAGAGTCCCATCAGCTAGTACTAATGGTTCTGTACCTGTAGGAAGCATTAAGACTCTCCAGCACCAACAAGAGAATTCAAACTCTGTTGCATCTCTTCTAGTCTAGCTACAATCTGGGCCTTAATCTCATCCGGCATGTCCTTCATAGCATTAGCTACTTGTGCCGTAGACATTTGATCTAAGCCTAACTGTTGGATAACAGCATCAATTCCTGTTGTTCCGTTCTCTCCAATAGGATTGTCAGGGGCAGGAGCTATTGATACATCAGGTTGTGTTGGAATACCAGCAACATCAATAGGAGCTTGTTGAGGAGTTGGAGAAGTAAGAGTACTAAAGATTTGTTGTAACAAAGGATTAGCTAATACATTACCTTGGTTACTTCCTGTTACATCAGGTATAGGACTGGTAGTATTACCAGTAGAAGCTTTCACTGGATTACCATTAAACAGTCTTCCAAACAATTGACTAATAAGATCAGCACCGGGAGAACCCATTACATCATTGTATAATTGCATTCTAGGAGATACTTGTGGAGTTAAAGAAGCTTCTAATGCAGCTTGTCTTTCTGGATTATGAGCAGCAGGGGGGCCACTAATTGCAGTATTAATGGCAGCTTCCGCAACACGATTAGCAGGTCCAGCAGGTACTTCGGTATTAGGAAGTGTTGGTTTAGGAGTTCCCGGTCCCGGATCAGCAATAGGAGTGTTTTGTATTCCAGTGTTAGTAGCTGTAGTAGCTGGTATATTACTTATACCAATAGTTTCTACAGGAGGATATACTGGACCACTTCTGCCGCCACCTGTTACGGTAGCTGGTCCCATTACAGACATTGGTTGTTCATTACCAAACAAGCCAGCTAACATCTCTAAAGGAGAACTACCTTTACTAGCATCATACATAAGACCGTTACCACGATCTACATATTGATCCTCAGTACCGGGACGTATTACCGCCCCGGAACTGGTATATTGTAAAGGCATTACTACCTTCCCGCATCCTGCTTACCGCCGCCACCGTTGCCGGAAGCATCAGTAGGATACGTGGAAGGACTACGAGTAGCTCTACTACCACTAGGAATGATCTCAGTCTGCATAGCAGTGACATCGGCAGCACTAACAGCACGTGCAGTGTTTGCTGAAGCTGTTGCAGCGTCCTTATTAAGGAGAAGATCGATCTCTTCATTACTAGTAACACCACGAACACCGCCTTGAGAGTTCGTACCACCAGTTGTTGCTACTGCATCAATCTGAGAGTTAGTTACACTAGCTGAAGTGGAAGGAGTTGAATCAGTTAATAGAGTACTAAGGATTTCACCGTAGTTCCTCATACCACGCCCACGTAACAAGCGGGACAAGTGATAACGATTGGGCGAACGTCCATTAGAGAAAGAGTAAAGGGTATCATTGTTTCCAACGGACCCATTAGGTGCATAAGTAGCCATAACTATTTTTCCTGTTTTGTCAGTGACTATGTTTGAGGAGGACGAACATGTGTGCCAGTATATTAGTATATTATATTATAACAGCTTTAGCTCGACCCTCCTGTGGGGTAACGAAAAGATTTTATCATGCATATCATAAGTCGTCAACTCCTTAAATACTATATACAGTATCCTACTACCGCGCCGTCGATCAGAGGGCGCGGAATCGCCCTACCTTCGCATACTCATCCTTATAAGTCACACATATTATATATAGTAGGTACTTACTATTTTAGTTAGGTACTTAGTAAGAACAAGGGGGGCTTGTTTTGATTAGTAAACTCTTGTCTTGCCATTTGGGGTGATGGGTGATCTAATCATAGTCTGTAGCTCTTCTAAATCTTCACCTAGTTTTTAAACACCGGGGGCATTGAACTTGTTCACAGATCGTCCTCCCCCCTGATACGTCTGGCCGGTTATTCGGGTGTGGTTAAGAAAGAGATGGCAAGCGTCATCCACCACTTAATAAACTTAGGAGTTCGTTATGAACATCACTCGTCCCACAGTCACAGTCGTAGCTTCCCCGTCCGGTAAACAGTTCACCATTGAATGGACTGCTGATAGCTGGAGTAATAAGTACCAGCACCTTGAACGCTTCGACACCAGTAAGCAGGCTGCTAACTTCGGAGTTAAGTTCTCGAAAGACTTCGACGCGGAAGCAACCGACATCGAAGAGGGTGTTATTCCTCGCCACCACATTCCGACGACACTCTGCGACAACGGTATCGCCAAGTCTCGTAGGAAGGTAACTACTGGACGCTTCGGCAAGTAAGGATGCGACATCGCATCGAAGACTACAGCAATAGCGAGTTAACTCTCGCTATTGCTTCACCCTTCAACTCTATATTACGCAACATAGAGCTTGAAGCAGAGTATCAACATCGTAAGGAGCTTGACCATGAAGATGTTGCCTCATCTCATCTACTTGAAGTTGGAACGCGCAGGTTTCAACAGCTTGGATGAGATAGTCGAGTATATGGATGTCAGAGGCAAGCCTAGATGCTATAGGCTACAGTGCATACCTGACATCGGAGCTAAATCAGCTAAGATCATAGCTGATCACCTTAGAACTAAGAACAAGCTCTAAGATACAACAACTGGCAGTTAGTAACACCTAGCTGCCAGTTATATCTTTTAACATGGTACTTGCAGCCTTGTCTCAACCTTAGTGTGTCATTACCGACGAGTTAACGTTGAGTTATGCATAGTTAGTGACAGTTAAGGCGTGTTAGTGAGTAATAGCAACCCACAATCCCAATTCCTCTAAGTCATTGATGTATATAGCCACTGTATCATGTATAAACGTATGCATCTCAACACTACATGTAGTATTTGAGGCTATATATAGTGTTTAGTGTGGTAAAACTGTGCTTGTTGTTGGGTTGTGCATACACTTGGACCGTCTGGCCGGTGTGTGTTGTGTTGTTTAGGAATGTAATAATAAGGAGTATGTTATGTGTAATGTAATACATATAAGAGATAAGAAGAATACAGCAGATGAAGTATATATAGGAAGAGGAAGTAAATGGGGCAATCCATTTAAGATAGGAAAAGATGGTAACAGAGATGATGTTATTGATAAGTATTATAATTATATAACAAACAAACCAGAGCTTATGAATAGCTTATATGAGTTAACAGGCAAGACATTAGTATGTTTTTGTAAACCAAAGGCATGTCATGGTGACATATTAGCAAACTTAGAAAAGGAGTATTATAAATGACACATCTACAACAAGTAAGAGCACGTATCAATGGCGTAATGGCATCTATCGAACAACTACGTAAGGCAAGTAGAGGAGAGATACGAGTACCTGAATACGCTAGATCAGATAGTCTTAAGAATCATCTTGAGCACTATAAGAGACTATGGCATATTGAAACAGAGATGAAGAAGGAGATCGGACAATGAAATCATATATGGCATACTATACTGATGATGTTAACATCCATGTTGGCCGCTATGATGGCAATGGTAACACAGCTCTTAGCTTCACCACTAAGGACGGTGAGCCAGTATGCAAGGCTACTACTAACCTTGGAGACTCATTACTACCTAACTATGCATACATCAAGGATTATGCAGAGAACGAAGGTGTATTAGAGACATTAATAAGAGCTAACATAGTAGAACAATTGCCTAATGTAGTACAGACAAATCATGTAGACATATATATGGTACAGATCATTAGTGATAGAGTAATTAAGATGATAGAAGCTCTTGATGATTATCAAAAGGTGACGAAATTACGTTTCGGGTTTAAAGGCAAAAACCAGCTTCCACTTTTCATGGTGTGGAAAGAGTGGTGGGAGGACGGCGATGTCGTGTATGCCAAAG
>JACKQG010006499.1_pt1 | contig 12290 bp, 17 predicted proteins | sample 8237621 | NCBI WGS metagenome assembly JACKQG01 (sample SAMN15677084, study PRJNA649215) | marine metagenome | biome: marine; feature: Black Sea; material: saline water; isolation source: suspended particulate matter (SPM) from the Black Sea western gyre | collected 2013-06-09/2013-06-10 | depth...
TTTTCGATTGGTATGCGTCGGCGTGCCGTGTTACCCGATCGTCCGCCGTTTTAACGAGATGGTTGCGGATTGGAAGGGAACTTTTGTGCACTCCACTTATTTGTGGTTTGCATCGGGAGGATCCAATCGCGGCTTCCAATACGACCTGAGCAATCCCATCGCCAGCTTGGCCGAGGGCACTTTGGTCAACGTGCGTGACGCCATGGACAGCATGTTCCACCAAGACCGCGTGCTTGATTCCATGGTCGAAGAAGGCTTCAACTTCGACGGTATCGTTTACCACCCAATCAAAAGTTGTCGTACCGTTTCTACCGGTTTGGCCGACGGCCGCCGCGCTTTTGCCGAGCGCCATGACATCCCGAGCTTGTTTATCGAATCCGACATGATGGACAAGCGGGTAGTTTCCGAAGCGCAGTTGAAAAACCGCGCCGACGCCTTTTTTGAAGGGCTCGCCTCACGTCGCCAACATGCGACCATCGCATAAAACATTCTCAATACACTAAGAAAAAAATTATGACTTACGCCGCAGGAGTAGACGTCGGATCGACGCAAACTAAGGCTGTAGTGATCAATGAAGATCGCGAAATCGTCGCGCGCGCGCTGATCGACACTGGCGCCAACGTAGTACGTGCTGCTGAGAATGCATTCAAGACGGCCATTGAAGGTCAGAACATTTTGGAAGAGGAAGTCGAATGGGTCATCGGCACCGGCTACGGTCGTTATCGAGTGACTTTTGGCAATGACCAAGTGACCGAAATTAGCTGTCACGGTCGCGGTGCTTCGCACATTTTCCCGGGCACGCGCACCGTGGTCGACATGGGCGGCCAAGACACCAAAGCCATTCGTGTAGCCGAGTCTGGAGAGATCGATGATTTTTGCATGAATGATAAATGCGCGGCCGGCACCGGACGATTTTTGGGTGCGGCGGCGTCGGCATTGGAGATTCCTTTGCCAGAGTTGGGCGGCACTGCGTTGACGTCGGAAAAAGGTGTGCGCATTAGTACGACATGCACCGTGTTTGCCGAGTCCGAAGTTTTGGCGTGGTTGGGCAAAGGCAAGCGTGTGCAAGACATCCTTTGGGGCGTGCACGAATCGATTGCCAAACGAACCATGGGTTTGCTGCGCCGCGTCGGCATTAATGATGAAATCACTTTTACCGGTGGGGTGTCAAAAAACGTCGCGATGATTAAAGCGCTGGAAGACGCGATTGGTCATAAATTAAACGTTAGTGATGAATGTCACTACATGGGCGCTCTGGGCGCCGCGCTGTTTGCAATGGATCACATAATGTCGAGCCGCAACCCGATTGGAGAGGAGGTGTCCTGATGACCATTACCGCAGGAATTGACGTAGGCTCGACCTACACCAAGGCTGTTTTGCTGAATGAAAAAGACGAGATTCTAGCTCGTTATATGGTGCAAACCGGCTTCAAACTCGCCGCCGCCGCGCGTCGCTGTTACGACGCGATTTTAGAAAGCTCTGGGATCCGCGTAGATCAAGTGGAATACCTAATTGCAACTGGTTTTGGGCGCCATCAGGTGGACTTCAAGGATCTGCACGTCACCGACCTGACTGCAAGTGCGCGCGGTGCATCGTTGTTATTCCCAGGTACACGTTCGATTTTGGACGTCGGCGGGCAAACTATGAAAGCGATTCGCGTCGAAGAAGGTGGCAGAGTGAAGTCGTTCCGATTGAACGATAAGTGTGCAGCCGGTACCGGAGCGTTTCTGGAGAAGACGGCGCGTTACATGGGTTACGAAACCAAAGACATCGGCCCGTTGCTGCAAACGTCGCGCGAACCGGTGGAAATTTCCGGTGTGTGCGCTGTATTTGCCGAGTCCGAAGTGATTAACCAGCTCTCCTTGGGCACCGCGCCGTCGGAAATCATGCAAGGCGCGATTGAATCACTGACCGGTCGTTCGGTGCAGTTGATGAAGCGCGTCAAAGCGGAGCCGGAGTACACCTTAATTGGTGGCATCATGCGCTTCCCGACCATGCCTACTGCGGTGAGGGAACGGACCAAGGGCATCAAAGTCAATCTGCCTGGTGAAGAGAGTAACGACACCGATCTACCGCAATTTGTTACCGCGTTGGGTGCTGCCGTACTCGGTCACCGTCGCCTGGAAAAACTGGCGGCGGAAAAAGCTGTTTCGTAAACAAGCGTTTGAGCTTCCCTAACCGAAAATCCTACGTTTGAGTTCCTGCGAACCTACACCTCCAGCAGTAGATGCTGATCTCGTCGCAGCCGGGTGGGAGCGCCGCTTTATGGCCGACCCCGACCGGCTCGAGGAGTCCACCCAGATCTACCTTTCGCTGGGTTTGGAAGTCAAAGCGGTGCCGCTCGGGCCGCTCGACTTCAGCAATGCATGCGGCGACTGCCCGGAAACCGTGTGCAAGACCTACATGATGATTTATACGCGCAAGCCGCCGGCGGTTTAGTCTTCGCAGCTTGCGAACAGCTCAGGCCGCCAAGTCCAGAGCAGTTTGGCCCAACATCGGAATTTCGCCAGGCATGGTTTTGTAAATGGCGTTGTTCACCCATTCCACCATGTCCATGATGATTTTGTCGGCACCCGGCTCCAAAAAAATCATGTGGCCGTGTCCGCGATACATGCGGAACTCACCATTATTAAATGACCGCCCGACCTTGCGGGTAACGTCGGGCACGACGAGTCGATCTCTGGAGCCGGCCATCACCATGACGGGGCTATGAATGCGTTTGAGATCCAGCATCGTGCACTTGTCACGGCGCAGGAACCAGAACACGATTTCGGCGAAACAGCGGCCGGATTCGTGGACTAGATTCCTCTGGTGTTTCTCGCGTTCTTGCTCAGGGACGCGGTTGAACAAACAATAGTTCGCGTGCCAGCACTTCGGCAAATTCGGTTTCTTCCAAAACTTACCATTGCCCAGGATGAAGGAAGTGCCGGTCACGGAACTAAAGTGTATAAGGTTGTTGCCAGCAGCCGGAGCCGGAGCCAGCAACAAAAGCGCGCGCGTTGCAATGCGCGTTGCCAGCATTTGCGCCAGCAAGCCGCCCATCGAATGGCCAATTAAGATCGGCGGCTGATTGAGTTGAAGGTTGTGTATGTAGCGTTCTAGATAGCGCGCATAGTCGCTCATCGAAACATTCCCGAGACGGGCCTTTTCGTCGTCACTTAGGTTCGCCTTGTGGAGGGGCAAGGTGGGGGTGTGAACCATGAAACCTGCAGCTCGAAATTGATTCGAAATGGGTTCTAAAGTACTGCCAGTGCACCACATACCGTGAATGATCACGATTTCAGGTTTACTGTGGCAAGGTCTCATTTGGGGGGCCGAACGGTGAAGAACGCAAGTGGTGCTGTAGCATCACTATTCGGCAAACCCCGGCAAAAACTTCCGCCCTTTTGACTCTATTTAGGTGGGATTGCCACTCTTGCAATGAACTGCAAGTTCGGATCCGGGTGCACACTAGTCAGGAATAGCGTACCCAGTGAGGCTTTGACTGTGTTTTCATAAACCACCTCACTGTTCACGGAAATGACAACTGGTTTCGAAAAATCTACCATGCGTTCGTCCAGCAGTATTTCCAATCCGCTCAAGTCGGCTTTACTTTGCAGCTCAATGCGGTTTTTTGCGCGATCAAGCTCAGCGGTGAGGATGGAATTCAATTCGGGTTTGTCCCACCACAACCAATAGAACTGGTGTTTCCAGGTTAAGGTCGGTTGCCACACCAATTTTTCTTGGATGACGTCGCGTTTGAAGTCCTTAATTCGTTCGAGCAATACGCCGTGGCCGCCCTCGGGTTCAGAGTGGCCGCGGTTGTTGACTTCCCAATAGGTGAAGTCTGCGTACCCGCCCCATTCTTTTTTAGCGCTTTCCACTCGCTCGACCGCGGCGCGATTGGCGTCGGGCGGGACTTGTGGGTCGTCGCCGCTTTGGAAAACGATCATCGGCACGTTGCGCAGGTTGGGCACCACGCCGTAGTCGATGTCGATGATGGTGCCGTCTGGTCCAAACACCGGAGTCGGCGCCCCGGCCGACGGCGCCAGTCCTGCGACTCGATCAGCGTGATGACCACCCAAGGTCCATGACCCATAACCGCCCATAGAATGACCGGCTAAGTAGACCTGGTTGGGGTCGATTTTCCAGGTGCGCAGCGCGGCGTCAATTAAAGCAAGGATCCACTCTTCGGTGCCGGAGTCGGTCCAACCGCGCTCGGTCTTTTCCAGCACTTGCGGGGCGATGCTCAACCAACCCATTTCTTCAGCCGGGCCGCTCCAAGCCGAATGCGCCGGGCCGGCGTCGCCCGCACCTACGCCACCGCCGTGCATCGCAATCAATAAGCCTTTAGGTTTGCTGGTCTTGCCGCCAATGATGTACAGGCCTCGATTCGGATCCTCCCAATACCAATGCCGCCCCGAATCCTTCGGCAGCTTGCGACCTTCTTTGGAATGCACTTTTTCGATGTGCTTGTGCCAAGTTTTGAGGTCGCTGATCTTGCGCAGATGGAAGTCGTCGAGGCGTGTTACAGCTGCCCGATGTTTGGCCAATTCGCCTTCTTTTGAAAAGTCGACGGTTGCCAATTGATCCAAAAGTTTCTTGGCTTCGCGGGCGTTAGGCGGCTTAGGGTCTTGCGCGTCATTAAGGAATGGAGTTGGCGTGGTAAATGAATCCGCCATAGGTGCGGAATGCGCCACGCCAGCCAAGGTTAATCCAGCCAGCAAAACCAGCGCCGTCGGTTTAATCATTGCGCTTCACCATGTTGATCCACATGACTTCGTTGCGGGTGCCGTCATCGGAAATCATGGTCATGGTGTAGTTGGAACTGCCGTCTTTGTAGACCGTGACGTGCTCGAAGGTGACGATTTCCTCCGGATTGCTCCAGTTAGGGCCTTTGCCGGTCATGGTTAGGGTTTTGGTGGCGTCGTCGAACTTGCCAGTAGACACCATTTCTTCCGATTCAGCGGTGTCGGACCAAACCGCGTGCAAGGTGCCGTCGGCGTCGAAAGTCAATTCCTCACGGCCGGCAAAAGCGCCGTTCCAATTGCTGGTGAATTCATGCACGAGCATGTTTTCTTCCGTCACGTGAACCTTATAGCTGGCATCAAAAACAAGGTCGGTTCCCATCATGCGCTGGGTGCCATCCCAGTTCCCGACCACCTCAGCAAAAAAGCCAGGAACCTTGGTTTCGGCCTCGGCCTGACCGCACGCCATCACCAGTGGCAAAAGGAGGAGCGCAATGAACTGTTTCATGCACAGGGTTTACCAGTAATTGGCGCTTCCGTCTACCAGCAAGTAAATCCACCGTCCACAGACAGATCCACGCCGGTAATCCAACGCGAGTCGTCACTGCACAAAAACCATGCCGCGCCAGCAACGTCTTCGGGTTGGCCAACGCCAAGTGGGTGGCCGTCGACGAGTTTTTTCATCTGCTCCTCGGTGCGGGATTCGATCCAGGTGGTCACCAAATCGGTGATCACAAAGCCCGGGCAGATGCAATTGGCGCGGATCTTGTCGGCGGCGTAATCCACCGCCAAATTGCGCGTGTACTGGATGACTCCAGCTTTGGTCGGTCCGTAAGCCCCGCGCTCGGGCATTCCGACCTGCCCGGAAATCGAACCTATGGTGACGATGGCGCCCTCGCCGCGTTTTTGCATTGCAGGAACTACCGCTTTGCAAGTCCGATGCATGCCGGTCAAATTCACGCGCATGGTTTCAAACCAGTGCTCGTCATCGGTTTCGGTCAGTTTCTTCCGCTGCGGATTGATTCCAGCCGAGGCCACCAAATAATCCAATCCGCCATGCTTCTCCACCAACTCGGCAACCACCGCATCCATCGCGCCGTCGGCCGCAACGTCAACCGCCGACCAACCCGCCGACGCCAATCCGTCGACCGCTTCTTCCAATTTCTCCTGGCGACGTCCAACGATGTGCACATGGCAACCCTCAGCGGCAAAACGATGAGTGATTGCCCGACCAATTCCAGTTCCACCGCCGGTGATGAGCGCGATTTTCATGCGGTATCTTAGGAGTTTCGTGAATCAAGGTCTGGGATAATTTGTGGTAAAAATGCGGGAAAATAATTGGCAAAAAAGCGGGATAATCAATGGAAAAATAGAGTAAAATTGTTTGATAACCATGAAAAGGCCGCTTTTTCCACGTGCTATTGAGAGGCTACTCGATCAGGAGCTTTTAGTCGCGTTCCCCGCTGTCATGCTAGTTGGGCCGAGAGGATGTGGGAAGTCAACTTCGATGGCCCAATTTGCAGATACAGTTCTCGATCTTTCGGATCCGTCCACACGTTTTTCGGCAGCGGAGGACCCAGACGGAATCTTGCGAACTTCAAAAGGACGCGTTCTGGTGGATGAATGGCAAGAGTGCCCGGAAATCTTGGGTGCAATCAAGCGGGCAATTGATCAGGACCATTCCGGAGCTACCGGCAGGTTTCTCATTACCGGTTCTGCCCGGGCTGCTCACCAAGCGGCAACTTGGCCGGGCACCGGACGGTTTATCCGCCTCAGGATGTTTGGATTAACCCAAGCAGAAATCATGCGGGATGCAAGTTACAACCCCATTGATGAATTCTTCTCTCCAACGGTGCCTCAATTCAATCAGTCTTCCATTTTGAGGGAAGATTACTTCGACCGCATTGTGGCGGGGCGTTTTCCGGAAGCCATTGGGTTTGGTCAAAGGAATCGATCTCTTTGGTATCGATCCTACACCGAGCAACTGGTCGAACGAGATACTCAACAAGTTGCAGAGAGGAATACTAAGGCGAGGAAAATTCGCGCGGTCTTAAATTCGTGTGCAGCCAGAACTGGCCAAGTGTTAAACAAAAAGGCGCTCTCAACTGATGCTGAAATTGATTTCCGAACTGCAGATTACGTAGCTGGGCTTCTAGAAGATTTGTCCATAATCTTGAGGGTTCCTGCCTGGCATGTGAATCCAATTAAGCGGCTAACTAAATCTCCCAAGGTTTGTTTAGTTGATTCTGGCATGGCTTGTAATCAGCTAGGGCTAACCGCGGAAACACTTAGTCGGTCCCCTGGCTTGACCGGACAACTTTTTGAATCCTTTGTTTATTCAGAATTGGCAACTCACAAGGAAACCGCAGCTGAAGTCACGGACCTCTATCACCTTCGCACTGAAAAAGGCCTTGAGATTGACGTCATCTTGGAGCGATCCAACCGCGTAGTCGCTCTGGAGGTGAAATCATCCAATAGTGCTCATTCTCGCGACGCCAAAAACCTCCTTTGGCTTCGAGATCAAATTGGAGACAGATTTCATATGGGTGTGGTGCTTTACTCGGGCGCGCATCCATTCCAAATTGATGAGCGAATTTGGGCACTTCCAATTAGCTCGCTTTGGCAGCTTTAGGTCTCCACCACAGTTCGTGAAAATCCTCCACCAAGTGGTGGAATTTCACGATTACTCCATCTCCATCAGCAACTTCCTCACCTCGGTGGCGACGTCGTCGCTGTGTAAATCGCGGTGGCGGATGTAGCCGTCGGCGTCAATTAGGAAGGTGGTGGGGTAACCGGTGATTCCCCAATCAGCTGGCACGCCTTTAGCGGTTGAGCCGGCAAATATGTTTTTCCAGGTTACTCCATGCTCGGCGATTTGCTTTTTGAAGTCGTCCTTGGATTCATCTGTATTAACGCCAAGGATCGCAAACGGTGCATTTTGGAAACGCTCAACGAGCGCTTTTTCGTGTGGGATTTCGCCCACGCACGGGCCTCACCAAAAACCCCAAAACACCAAGTACGTTACCTTGCCACGGTAATCACTCAAGCTGATCGGGTTGCCGTCGACGTCATTGCCGTTGAAGATTGGCGCTTTCATGCCGACTTGCAAAAAACGCTTATCAATGATCAAGCCCGACGCTATTTCTCCGGCGCGTGTGTGTGGGTATGTTTCGGCGAGTCGTTCAAGAATCAACAGTGCAAAACGATCCGCCGCGGAAGTCATGCGCGAATCTTGCACCGAATAACGCGTGTACAAAACCAATGCGTGATTTTCGTCATCGTCTGACGGGAGACGCTGATCCATTTGCCGCAAAATGCGATCCGCCATTGCCCATGGAATGGAATTTTCAGGATTCCAATCGAAAAATATGGTGTTGATGATGGTTTGGAAATGCCCATCCTCGAACGGCAATTCATGCAGCGCATTGACGCAATGAATTTTCAAATCGCGCATTTCTTCACCAGGCAATTCAACCTCGCCGTGGTTCTCCAACACCCAAACCATCGCCTCCGCGACACCGTCTTCAGCCGCGCTTTGAAAGAACGGAAAGAACTCGACGTCGGGTGTAGTCGGCCAATATGGATGCTCAAGGCTGGCTTGCGCGGACATGTCGTCCACCCATTTTTGAAAGTACACCTCATACAAAGCTTGTATTTCTTCAAAAGTAGGATTTGGCCCCAGCTTGTCAGCAACGCTCTGCGCCCCAGCCGACGCGGTGAAGATTGCCCATATAAGCACAGTGAGGAAGCGGTTGGCCATGAGTCTATTCTGCCAGAAATACTTTGAAATCTTGGAGGGTAAAGGTCGAAACATCATTCATGTGGACATAAAGATATCCGGGATCAGAATTTTGATTATGAAACGCCTTTTGAATTGCATCATCTATTCGGATTTCAATTTCACCATCAACGCGGCTGAGTTTGAACATGCGTTGCGTAGGCTCAGGAGGGAGTCCGGGCACATTGCATAGTGTTTCGGTGCCGCCGTCACTGGATCGAAATCCGACATAAGGCGTTCCTCTTCCTCCGCCACCTACGCGTGCATTTGGGTCTTTGCGGGACGGGAAAAGTATGGTCATAGTTGCCTTAAAGTCACCGGTCAGCTCATCTCCAATCAGGACCTGAATAGTGGATGGACCTTTACTTTTGACCTCTTTGATTTCATCAGCATCTTGGATAATTTGAACTTGCTCTCCGGAGTACCTGAATTCTGAATCCACATGGCGGGCGGTAATTCCGATGTTCGGAGTGGTCTCCAGAGGTGCGGTAGCACATCCAATAAAAGAGAGTGTCAAGGCCAAACTAATTGGGAGTAGGGTTTTCATTGATGCTCTTCGAATGAAGTAATTGGCCTTCGCGAACGAAATTGCCTGATCCGTTATATCACCTCTTCATAATCCTTCCCCAATCGATAGGCGTGTTTCTTTCGCCGACGAGTGAGCCAAGAATTGACCCCGAGGATCAACAAAATAATCCCGATGCCCGCGACTGGCCAATTCGCAGTCTTATCTGGTACCTGCAGAAAAGCTTCAGATGGGTTCTCCGGATTGAAGTACACAGAGATTTCATATTTCTGATGAGCTTCGCCTGTGAAATCTACGACTTCTTGTGACGTCTCGAACTCCGGATTTCCATTGGGGGATATCTCAGTACCCAAGTATTCCACTGAATCAACTGTATATCGATAGGTCAGCCCTGCTTGGTAGTACCTCCTTGAATAGTAGGGCATCCACTTCACGTTAATCGGCGTAAGGCTGGAGCCTTCGACCTCGCCAGAGGTATGTGGCCACTTAGAAATTCCACGAGGGTCATTCAAATATCCCGATCCCAGCACTATCGAAATGACCCCAGTTACAAGGAGTAGAACCGTCGATCGATTTCTGCGAAAACTAACCATCATTTAAAGGTTCGGGCGAGCTGGGACTGAAAGACGTTAATTGAATTCACACCCGAATTGCAAGCGAGGTAGGATGTGGTCGACCGTGATAGCTTCTGTCAAGCCGCGTGCAATGCACAACATGAGACCGTGCTTGGCCTCAAAGGAGCTCGTGCAGTCCGCCTTGCGGAACGCATGGCCATCATGCAAACGCTGGCCCGTTTCGGGCTGGCAAAAATCACCCGGGGAGGGCTCCCGATTGGATGACACATGTGTGCAATACTTTCGTTACCGGTACAAAGCCAGAAGAAGAGGATTGCGAGGGGAATTTCTTACATGAGTTCGGTCATTGGAGAACAAACAAGAGTCATGGTGATAAAGACAGCTAGTCCTTTGACAAATTTATTGAGTGCATTGCTTCACTTAAGAACTTTTCCAACAACCCCAATGACTATTTTTATGATAATATGAAAACGTGCGACGAAGAATACAGCAATTGAAAAGTGAGGCTAATCACTGCTTGCGTTTGGCACAGCTTCTCTTAGGTGCCCTACTCCTTTCTTGCACTGACGGGGAAGCCGTTAGGAGTGCTGAATTTCGAGCCAACCGGAGGGCCGAGGTTAATGTGGGAATGGAGGTAATCAAATCAGCTACTGCAGAATTCAAATCCGGGAAAAGGACCCAGGAAGAACTTGAAGAATTGATTTCCTCTTTTCTGAAAATGAATCCAAATTTTTTGTTTGGGAGGTTTGAATCCGGTGGATTTGTACTTGGGGTTTTGGGTCCTGACGGGCTTTCCAATACCGAAGATGACTATTTTTTGATTTCCCTCTAACCCGCCTAGTAATTCGATATTTTGTTTTGAGATATGAAGAGGGAGATGGTGTTCCGTGAAACAAAAGAATGTCGCATTTGTAAGTGGTAGTGTTTCTTTGGGCCGCAGCATCTCTAACTTTCGTAGTGGTGACGTTATCCAAATCACCGCACTCCTAACAAGGAGACGGCTGATCGTGGCCTGACCCCATTCTCTGTGCAAAACTAGCAAGCTAGCACTCGGCGGGGTGCAGATCGCTTGCTATTGCGGCAAAGAAGGGCATGGATTGCTTGTTAGTATTTAACTCGAACGGTGGGCGAATCCTCAGGCTTGGATTTCCTTCGGTCGTAGAGCCTCGTCGTGCTGATATTGGCATGCCCCAACCACACCTGCACGAATGCAATGTCCGCCGAATGCTCCAACGCATTGGTCGCGGCCGTCGCGCGTAAAGCATGCAAACAAAGTCCGTCCATTTTTACGCCTGCAGCCGCAGCGTACTTTTTGAGCATCTTGTAAATGCCGTCACCCGTGATGGCGTTCTCAAGAGTTCCGGTGCGGTTGTTGCAGACGGGTCGCCCGAGTTACAGCAGCCTGCAAGTCTGGTGCGCATTGCGTCGAGTGCGTCAAATGATGAAGAGATTTGGTGGTGTGCCCGGTGGGGAAACGATGTGGCGTGCGCTGAATAAAGAAGTGCCGCTACGGCTGGTCCAACGGTGTGTGAAGGATTGGAAGGCGCGTTTTCATGCGCGTGAACAAGAGCGAATTCGTCGCAAGCGCTGGTCGGTAAAGACGTGTTATCACGACGTGATGTGGGGGCTTGATGGTCTGCAAGCGGGTCGAGAGCGTCGTGCAAAAGTGACGGCCGAGATCGCGAAAGACTTGGCGACGCTTGGGTACACAGGCTTAAAGGTGTGCGGTGCGGCTAAGGGTAAGGACGTGCTTTTTTTACTGATGGAAGCAAAGAGAAAGCGGGGTCATTTGCCGCTTGTTTTATCAGTGGATAACGGCAGTGAAAATGTGAACCGCCTGGTGCTTGACTACTTGAAAAAAGAAAGAGTGGTCGTGCTGCGCAATTTACCGCGTACGCCGCAACATAACGGTGCTGCTGAACGCGCGGTGCGTGAAGTGAGGAAGTATTGTGGGCTGCGTGCAGAGAATCAAGTGCAAGTAAAGGAGGTGGAAAAGCGAATGCGGGAGAAGCTGAAACTCCTCAATGAAACCCTGCCGCGCGGGAGTCGCGGCTGGAAGACATCGAATGAACTAGCGCGTGCATTGCAAGCTGGGTACGATGTAGTCGACCGTGATTGCTTCTATCAAGCCGCGTGCAATGCACAACAAGAGGCCGTGCTTGGCCTCAAAGGAGCTCGTGCAGTCCGCCTTGCGGAACGCATGGCCATCATGCAAACGCTGGTCCGCTTCGGGCTGGCAGAAATCACCCGGGGAGGGGTCCCGATTGGATGACACATGTGTGCAATACTTTCGTTACCGGTACAGGATTGCAGTCAGGACTTGGATGTTAATGGGAAAGCCTGGTATGAATGGAGATAGTGTGCGACATTTCTTTAACACCATTCGTGCGGCTGAGATTGACTGCACTTGTACAGGATGTCTAAAAGTGGATGGAAAAACTCAGTACGCCATTACTGATGATCAGCCACCTTACGGATTAACATTTCGGTTTAAGCCATCCAGCGATGGAGGTGGATCATCAGGTGGAGGTAGCGGACTTATTGGTGACTCCACTGGGACCGATTCAGCTTCTGTTATGTCGTCTTCCTCATCTCTGGGGGGGGGGCGAGGTCAGGATGGAGGATCATCGTAAGCGTCGCGTAAACCCCACCTGGACATAGCTGCGAAAATATTCACCATGCGG
>JACKQG010006500.1_pt1 | contig 12290 bp, 8 predicted proteins | sample 8237621 | NCBI WGS metagenome assembly JACKQG01 (sample SAMN15677084, study PRJNA649215) | marine metagenome | biome: marine; feature: Black Sea; material: saline water; isolation source: suspended particulate matter (SPM) from the Black Sea western gyre | collected 2013-06-09/2013-06-10 | depth...
ATTATACTTATCACCTTATCGAAGATAACTATGATGATATAACGATAGATGGACTTGAAGACTTTAATAATACAAATGAATTTTCTACGTTCGATTTCTTAGGTTCTGCATTTCTTCCCGATGTAAATGGTTATGAAATTCGTGGTGATATCAACTTTCAAAACAGAAATACATCGTGGGGTATTGATGATAGTGAAGAATTGAGAATAGATGACCTCGACCCGGAAATTGTCGATTATGAAGATTATGAAATTGAGCAGGCAACCTTCAATTCCACACTTGAAGAAAAAGGAAATTCTTTTGCTGTTGGAGGTTCCATCAGGAAAACTTTCAACCAGGCATCGCAAAGAAAGAATGACGGCTACTGGAGATTTGGTGCTGGCATAAACTTCGGTTCATTTGATTACAAAGACTCAGAAGAAGATATAAATACTTACATTGAAAAATTTCTCGATCCAGAAGATTCACTCAATATAGATTACATCGAAACAATCACGGAAAAAGAAGAATCTGCCGATGATGGAACAAATAAAATACTCGGATTTGATATCTCTTTTAAATTGAATTATCCTTTAGATGAGAAAGTGTACTTTGGCATCGGCGGACATCTGGATCATAATACTGCAAACCGTGAAACTGATTATATCGAATCGATCGAAAACATCGAAGACTTCGAGATCCTAGATGAGGAAGCAACTGCAAGTGATTATACGATCACAGAAACTTATGGTTATACTGCCGATAGAACTTTCGAACATAGTCAAACTATCCTTTCACTTCCGGTAGGAATTGAATATAAGTTCACTAATAACAATAAATGGGCAGGAAGATTCGGAGCTATTTTCAGAAATGTATTCACCACGATCAATGATGCAAAACAGATCACCAATGCAGAACCATTTATTACCGAAACCGTTTTAGGTGATGGAACAACTGACGTTGTGATAGAAGATAATATATATGAATCTACCAGTGAACACACAAATTCAGCCTATAGCGATACCGATTTCTATTACGGAATTGGCTTCCAACCAACAGATAAAATGCAGATCGACCTGTTAGGTTATTTTGGTTCTGCAGGTAATTCACTGTTGGATGCTGATTTCTACCGAAATTTAAGATTATCTTTCACACTTAAGTTCTAATCACCATAGTTTAAAAAAACTAAGCATCCGGCTTTTGTCGGATGCTTTTTTTTCTTGTCATTTTTTCATAGATTCCCGAATTTAACAATTGTACAAAAGGAGACCAGATGAAAAAAATATGTGTTGCTATGCTGCTTTTGTGTAGCGTTTTTGCATATACTCAACAATTGGAGATGACAGTTTCCGGGCAAGCTACATTATTTGAATCTGCGCCAAATCAAAGATGGTTGATCGGAAAAATCGGCAATCAATATAAGATCTATGAAGAAGATTTCACAGAAGTTGCAACCTTCGACCTTGGAATCCATCAAAACGATGTTAGCTGGCTTTATGGTGCAGCCCGAGATTTCGATGGTGATGATAACATCGAAGTTCTGTACCAAGCAAATATAGACGGAAATTATTCTGTTTTCCTCAGAGATATTTCAACAGGTCAAATCCAGGTTCAGTATAGTGAAAATTCATCATTCTGGTATTATTGTTTTTGTTATGGCTATCTGGGAAACGAATGGATATTCGTGATCTCCCGTTATAATATGTCTTTATATAATTATGATGTAAGCTATGTCTATCGCTCGGGAGTTCAGGTATCTGATATTGGTGATACGGAACATTCAAATATTTTAAGTTCACTTCTGAATTATCCAAACCCTTTCATTTACGGAACAAATGGAAATTCGGGAACTACGATAGAATTTTCTTTAAATGAAAGCTCATTTATTGTGTTAAAAATCTTCAATGTAAAGGATCAACTCGTTAAGGAATTGATTTCCGATCAAATATTCGATAAAGGAATTCATACAGTATTCTGGAATGGAAGCAATAAACACGGCAGTCCTTTACCCAGTGGGGTTTATATTTACAAATTACAGGTAAATGGAAAAATACAGTTGAACAAAACATTGATCTTGAAATAAATCTGCTTTTGTTATTGACATAAAAATTCCAGTTTTCCTAATTCTCCACAATAATAGGGAGAAAAAATGAAAGAACTAAATTCTATAAAAATATTTCTGGGTGTTATCAGCCTGGCAATTGTTGTTGTTATTCTTAAAGAATTGAAAACCATATTCGTCCCATTAACGTTTGCCGCATTCCTTTCTTTCCTGTTCCAACCATTGAACCGTTTCCTGCTTAATAAAAAAATACCTGTGGGAATTACTATTCTTTTGATGGTAATAATAATACTGGTTTCGTTCACATTGATGGGAACTATCGTTTATACGAGTATTTCTTCATTTGTAACCGAATTCCCAAAATACGAAGCACAAATATCCGAAATGTTCCAAGAGCTTATAGTTCAGTTGGAAATCCCTGTAGAAAAGGTAATGGATTATCTAAAAAACAAAGTTAACTGGCTTCAACTTGCCGATAGATTTTCACTTTCAAAGATAATCTCGGGCACAATGGGTACTTTTATTGATTTCCTTGTAAAGCTGCTCCTTACTGTCGCTTTTATGATATTCATAGTTCTGGAACGAACCAAGTTGATCAAACGTGTTGAAAGGGTTCTAACGATAGACGAAGCAAAACACTCAACCAATGTGGTCCTAAAGATCGAACAATCGGTAAAAACCTATATCGTAAACAAAACATTCATAAGCCTTATCACCGGGCTTATCAGCATGTTCTTTATTGCTGTTCTGGGAATTAACTTTGCAGTTATTTCCGGACTCTTGATATTTATTCTTAATTATATTCCCAATCTCGGCTCGATAGTAGCTTCTGCTTTTCCCATGCTCATTTGTTTTATTCAGTTTGGAATCAGCTGGCAGCTCATTGCCATTTCCATAGCTCTCATTTCCACTCAGATGATAATGGGAAATTTCGTAGAACCCAAAATGATGGGAACAGGATTGAAGCTATCTCCTCTTTTTGTTTTGATCGCTTTGATCTTCTGGTTCTGGGTATGGGGACCTGTTGGAATGATACTGGCTGTCCCAATATCCTCTGCCATGAATCTTATAATCAAGGAAATACCTGCTTTAAAGATCGTCTCTGCTTTTATCAGCAGCGAATAATATGCCCCTAAAAATTGCATCTGTGGCTACTGACAGTCTATCCGCTGAACACAATTTACAAGTAGGAGACACAATAATTTCCATCAATGATCATGATATTAACGATTTTCTTGATCTTCGATTTTTTGGTGCAGAAGAAACCTTAGAGATCAATTATCAAAATTCACGAGGAAAATTCAAACAGATAACAATTCTTCAAAATTGGGAAACCCCTCTTGGCATTGAACCTGTTTCCCACAAATGCAGAACCTGTACAAATGATTGTATCTTCTGTTTTGTAGATCAGATGCGTCCCAGTTTCAGGAAAACATTATATATTAAAGATGACGACTATAAACTTTCTTTTGCCTTTGGAAATTTCATCACACTAACCAACCTTACGGAAAGAGATTATCAAAAGATATTTGAGCAGCGATTGAGCCCCTTGTACATTTCTGTTCATACCACCAATCCTTTACTTCACCAGAAAATGCTGCGTTACAAACAAGATTTTAACATTATGGAAAAGCTGGAATATCTCTCAAAAAACGGAATAGCTCTTCATACACAGATAGTTGTTGTGCCCGGCTGGAATGATGGTGATGAATTGCTTCAATCTTTAAAAGACCTTACTTCACCTGGCTTGAATGTTCTCTCTGTAGGTATTGTACCGGTAGGGCTTACAAAATACAGGAATTCCCTCATCAATATTAAGAATGTTTCTCCAGAACTGGCAAAAGAGCTTATAGAATTATCAGCTAAATTTCCTAAGACTTACTGTTCCGATGAAATTTACCTGCTGGCAAATGAAGAAATTCCATCCAAAAATTTCTATGATGGCTATCCTCAACTGGAAAACGGTATTGGCATGATACGTCTGATGCTGGAGAACTGGAAATCCTGCAAAGAAGCATTTATCAAAGAAATAACAGCGATAAATTCAAGTTTTGTTTTTGTTACCGGTAAGCTTGCTTTCAAGCATATTTCTAAAATAGCAGAAGAAATTAATGAAATATTACCCAGAAAAATCAGTACTATTTCAATTGTTAATATTTTTTTTGGTACTTCAGTATCAGTAACAGGTCTTCTGGCAGGAGCAGATATCCTGTCTCAGGTTAATACCTTACAAAACAGAACCGCTGTGTTAAGTAGTAATATTTTCAACGAAAATGGAATAACCCTGGATAATATTAGTAAAACCCAACTTAAAGATAGGCTTGGTTGTAAACTTCTGATAGTGAACGAAGATTTCTCTTACTGGAATCATATCTAATAGATTTTATTAAAGTAATTGTATTTTATTCAACTTGACAGAAAAACATTCCACAAATTTATCTTTTTTCAATAAAAAATATTTAATAGGATATTGAATGGCAGCAAAAGAATACATACTGATTGTTGAAGATGAAATAATAGTAGCAGAAGATATCCAGAAGATACTTAAGGATTACGGTTACCTGGTACCTAAGATCATTTCAACAGGTGAAGAGACTATCCAATATGTAAAAAAAAACCAACCAGATTTAATACTCATGGATATTATGCTGCGGACTCAATTAAATGGTATCGAGGTTGCAAAGGAAATATCCAATCTTAACATTCCTATTATTTACATTACTGCTTATTCTGATAGTGATTTTATTAAACAGGCTAAGCTAACAGAACCATTCGGTTATTTATTAAAGCCATTCAGAGAACGTGAATTGATGGCTACTATTGAAATGGCATTATATAAGCATAAAATGGACAAAATGCTTAAAGAAAGCGAAAATAAATTCCGGACACTGGTGGAAACAACTAAAGAAAGCATCTGTGTTGTAGATGAAGATGAAAATATCACCTTCAGCAATAACGCTTCTGCAGAGATATTCGGTTGCCCGGTCAGTGAACTTGTGGGACAAAACCTAAATGATTTTGTTACTGATGAGGAATTTAAAAAGATACTTTCACAAACAGGCCAGAGAAAAAATAATAAATCTTCCAGGTATGAAGTTGAAATAACCCGGAAAAACGGTGTTAAAAGAATAATAAGTATTAATGCCAGCCCGAAATTTACTCAAGGTCTTTATAAGGGTGCATTTGGAATATTCAATGATATTACCGAGGAAAAACAGAAACAACATCAACTGAAAGAAGCTAAAGATAATTATCAAAGGATATTTGAAAACATCCAGGATGTTTATTGTGAGATCGATTTCGATGGAATTTTGTATGAAATAAGCCCTTCAGTTGAAGCGATGAGCAGTTATATTCGTGAAGAACTCATTGGAAAATCCATCAATGACATTTACTTCGACTGCAATGAAAAAGATACATTTCTTTCCAAGATCACCAAAGAAGGCCTGGTTACAGATTATTATTTAAAACTTAAAGACAAAGATGGCAGTACTATGCTCTGTTCTGTTAATGCAAAATTGGTAAGAAATGATAAAACCGGAACAATAAAGATAATCGGTTCACTTCGAAATATTACAGACAGAAAGGAATCCGAAGTTGCAATTCATAATAGTGAAGAACGCTACAAGAGGCTGTTTGAATCATCTATCGACGCCATAATGATGTTAGATCATAAAGGCATTTTTGAATATAATAACGCCACTCTAAAACTTTTTAATGTGTCGGATAAAAAAGAATTACTTAACCAATCGATTTCAGATGTTTCACCCTTAAAACAACCGAATGGAGAAAGTTCCCAATTGGCTGCAAACCGGCATCTCGAAAAAGCCTACAAAGATGGTTATAATAAATTTGAGTGGGTTCTGAAAAAGAAGAACGGAGATTTGTTTACGGCTGAAATATGGTTAACTGCTTTCAGCTTAAATAATAAAGATGTAATCCAGGCTACAATAAGAGATTTATCCTTTAAAAAAAAAACTCTGGAAAAACTGCAAAAAACACACGACGAAGTTAAAGAAAAGATAAACCAACGCACAAACGAACTTATAAAGACCAACGAATTTCTGCAAAAACAGATTAATGATAAAATTCATGTGGAAGATGCTCTTCAACGTAAAACATTACAACAGGAATTACTATTAAAAACAGCTCGATATATAAATTCCAGTTTGGATGTAATCGAAGTTCTGCGGCGGATTGCAACAGAAGTAATGGATTTACTTAACTCTTATGGCTGTACCATATACTTGCTGGCAGAAGATAGTAAGACATTACTCCCACAAATTGTAATAGATCCGGTTTATAAAAAAGAGATCATGTCTACTCCTCTCGATATTGAAACCAGTTTTACAGGAAAGGCTGTAAAAGCAAAAGAAAGCTTAATGTTTAACGATGCTGTACAAAATACAAATGGTTATCAAATCCCCGGTACTACCGAGGAAGAAAATGAAAGGATAATCGCAGCGCCTTTTGTAGCTGAAGGAAAAGTTTTAGGAGCGATTTGCCTGAATAGGATAGGACCCTATTTTACAAGAGAAGACCTGGCTCTGGCAGATACATTTGCCAATTATGCCGCTACAGCTATAAAAAACGCACAGACCTATCAGAAATTACAACACGAAATCGAGGAGCGGAACCTGGCAGAAAAAGCCCATCGTGAAAGCGAAAAAAGATACAAAGACCTACAAACTAATGTTCCTGTGGGTATCTTCCGAGCTACCCCGGAAGGAAAACTATTAGCGGCAAATCCAGCTTTGTTTGAAATGTTCGGATATGAATCTGAGGAAGATTTTATAACCATTCCAACACCACAACTCTATTTCCGCTCAAAAGATCGCATAATGCTTATGGAGGAACTTCGCTCTAAAAGTGAGATTTATGATTTTGAGGTTCAACTTTTAAAAAAGAACGGAGAAATCTTCTGGTGCTCTCTGAGTATTAAAACCATCCCTAATGAAAAAGGAGAATGGATATACCAGGACGGAATGATAACCGATATCTCAGAAAGAAAACTCTCTGAACTAACCCATAATGTACTTTATAATATTGGAAATGCTGTTAATTCAACCAAAGACCTGCAGGAATTCTTTAAAACCATTCACCATGAACTTGCTAAGATCATTCGAACAAAAAATTTCTACATTGCACTATACGATAAAAGTTCGAATTTAATAACCTCACCTTATTATGTTGATCAATTTAATAAAAAAACTCCACCTCAGCAGGAACTTGGACAAGGTTTAACTGCTTAAGTAATTCGCACGGGAAAATCACTCTTTCTGGATAAAAAGAAACGTGATGATCTTATGAAGGATGGGGGAATTGCCAATTACAAATGGAAAAGCAAACTATGGTTAGGAGTACCTCTGAAGATCAATAACGAAGTTATGGGTGCAATGGCTGTTCAAAGTTACGAAAATGAAAAAGCTTTCGAGAAAAAAGACTTGAAAGTTCTGGAATTTGTTTCCGACCAGGTGGCAATTGCCGTCCATAGAAAACGTGCTGAGGAAGCATTACGAGCCAGTGAACAATTAAACAGAACAGTTATCGATAATTCTCCTCTTGGAATTTCGGTAAGAGATAAGAACGGCAAGCTTCTTATAGCTAATAAAGCGTGGAAAAAATTCTGGAATAAAACTAAAAAGCAAATCGAGTCTGAACGTCAGAAAAAAACATCTCTAAATTTTGATAAACGAGACCAATATCTTAGTGAATATCTTCCAGATGTGAAAAAAGTTTACAAAAAAGGCGGTGAATACTACATTCCGGAACTAGAAGTTGGTAGCAAAAATAAAACAAAATGGATATCCCATTATTTTTATGCAATCCAGGATAGAGACAGCAGGGTCGATAAAGTGGTAATAATCACAGAAGATATAACTCAACGAAAACAAGCTGAAGAAAAACTTCTGAGAACTCAGCTTCGCCTGGCAACATTGTTTAAATATGTGCCCAATATTATTCTATACGAAACCGGTGGTAAGCAGGAATTCATGTCCGAAAATATCATCAATTTATTGGGATTTCCTGCAGAAGATTTTATAGAAGATAAAAACAAATTTACTACCCTGATCCATCCCGAAGATCAAGAGTATATACAACAAAAATATAAAGAGTGGGAAAAATCAGGAAAGACAGATCTTCTAACTCTCTGGTTCAGAGTGAAGAAATCTGATGGTTCATATATGTGGATCGAAGATAGAATGGTCGAGATCGTTCCAGAGAATGAAAAAACATATCATGCCGGTGTAAAAATAGATATTTCAAATCTAAAAAAATCGGAAGAAGAATTAAAGGATAGTTATAAAAAACTGCAAAGACTTTTGGAAGAAACTATAAATGGGCTCGTTTCAGCAGTCGAAATGCGAGATCCCTACACTGCTGGTCACCAGAGACGTGTCGCTACACTTGCTGGTGCTCTTGCCCGAGAGATGGGGCTTCCCAAGGATCAAATAGATGGGTTGAATTGGGCTGCTCTGGTTCATGATATTGGTAAGATCAATGTCCCGGCAGAGATATTAAGTAAACCCGGTAAACTAACTCCCGCAGAATTCAACCTGATAAAAATGCATCCTCAAACCGGATTTGATATTCTCAAATCCATTGAATTCCCATGGCCTGTGGCAGAAGTAGTGCTTCAGCATCAGGAACGGCTGGATGGTTCTGCATATCCGCAAGGTTTGAAAGGAGATGAAATCAGTTTGAATGCCCGCATAATCAGTGTGGCAGATGTTATAGAAGCTATGTCATCTCATCGTCCGTATCGTCCCTCTCTTGGTATTGATGTAGCTTTGGAAGAAATAAAGAAGAATCGCGATATTCTTTATGACCCGGATGTTGTGGACGCCTGTATGATCTTATTTAACAAAAAGGGGTTTGAATTCCAGAAAGAAGAAAAACCTGATAGAGAAAATTTAGTATACTAAACCTGAGAGTATTAAAAAAACCTCCCGATTATCAGAGAGGTTTTTTTATTCCTATAATAAATTCATTTATCTCCAAAACCTGTCGTAAATTCCCGGAGCAGTGTATTGCTTGAATTCTATTATGAAACTGGTATTTTCCGTAGGTGAATAATTCAACTGAAAATTAGGAAGTATTTTGTTGGTGTTGTCATTGTTACCTTCAAATTCAATTCCACTTTTATAAGTTGCAGTTCCAAAATTCACAAAGTTCAGATCCAGGTTCAAATTTAATTTCGGACTGAACTGGTAATTCAAATGATTTGTATAAACCGATTGGTAATAGCTCTGATTATTCGATGAAATTCCGCTCATAAAAGAAACAGAATGATTTATTGTAATATTATTGGTATTAAGAAAGGAAGGTGTAAGCAGTCCTGGTGTAAAAGCATTCTGGATGATCTCTGCATTTATCATTACAGATATCATTAATATTAGAGTAAGCAGAAAAATTTTCCTCATTTATTCCTCCTGATTATTCTCATAGCTAATTTCATATACTTGATAATATATGTCAAATTTAATTTTATTATAATTCAATAATTTTCCTGATATCTTTTTTACCCATCCTTTTTATCAGTGACAAGAGATTTTCCAGCCTGGAATATAATTCATTTATCGATCCGTTATTTTCAATATTGATATCGGCCAGTTTCTGTTTGTCATAATCGGACATTTGCGATTTAATCCGCTGTTCAATTTGGGTAATCTTCATTTTATCTCTTTTCTGGCTGCGAGAGATCTGATTTTCTTTGGATGCCGATACATTTATCGTCAGGTCAAATGCATTCTGCAGTTTGTTTTCAAAGAGCAGAGGGATTTCAAAAACAAGATAGTCTTCTCTGCTCGAATCAATTATTGCCTGAGTTTTACTACGTATTTGCGGATGAAGAATGCTGTTCAGGAATTTCAGATTCTCAGTGGAATCAAATACGATCTCCCCCAGTTTTATGCGGCTTATTGCACCATTTTCCAGGATTTCATTACCAAATTTTTCTGCCAAAATATAGATCACTTTTTCGTCCTGTAGAATTGCATGACCCAATTTATCAGTGTAATGAACAGTAAATCCTTTTTCTTCAAACCACTTGGAAACTAATGTTTTCCCGGAAGCGAAACTTCCGGTTATTGCTATCAGGAAAGGACGCTTATGTTGTTTCATCCTTGATTCTCTGGGAAAGTTCATCTATGGAAAGACCCGGGAACAATTCTCCGTTTCTAGCCACAGAAATCCTACCTGTTTCCTCGGAAACGACTATGACAAATGCATCTGTGCCTTCGGTAATACCCACTGCTGCCAGATGACGAGTACCCAACTTTTGTGCATATTCCACATTCTCAGAAAGAGGTAATACCACTTTTACAGCTAATATCCTGTTATTACGGATAACTACTGCTCCATCATGCAATATGGTTTTGTTATTAAAAATCGTAAGCAGTAGTTTTACCGAGACCTGGGCATCGATTATTTCACCGGATTCTATAAAATCATTTAATTTCCTGCTGTTCTCGATCACTATCAACGCACCGATCTTTCTGAAAGACATTATTGAAACAGCATTTAAGAGAGGAGAAAACACAGATTTTTTAGCATCACGGAACAGGGATTTCAAATTGTGACTTTGAGCCAGCCGGGCAAACAAATTGCGAATTTCCTGCTGAAAAAGAATAATAAATACGATCACCCAATAATCTTTGAATACTTTCAAAATCGAGGAGACCATATTCAAATTCAATATCGATGCTGTAAAATAGATTATCAGAGCAGCAGCTATTCCGATAAGAATTTGAAATCCACCTGCTTTTTTTAACAGCAGGATCAACCTGTATAATAAATATGCAACTATAAGAATATCGATAATATCCGTTATCCTGGGAATTAAAATCCTCATTTAACATCCTTTATACTTTGCAATGTCTGCATAAAAAGTTTATGTTGTTTAACATCATGAACCCGTACGATATCAATTCCATTCTGGAAAGCAAGAGCAGTTGCAGCAAGGCTTCCTTCCAGCCTGTCTTCCGGTTTGGAATCGTAGACCTTTCCAATAAAACTTTTACGGGAAGCGCCCAACTGAACTGGCAAACCGAAAGTTTTAAACTCGTATAGCTTCTTTAATATTATGAGATTATCTCTCTGTCTTTTCCCAAAGCCGATTCCCGGGTCCAGAACGATTCTGCTTTTATTAATTCCATTTGAAACACAATGATCGATTCGTTCCTGGAAAAAATCCATAATTTCTTCGATTGTGTCTTCATAAAACGGTTCTTCCTGCATGGTTTGTGGAGTTCCCAGCATGTGCATCAGAATAATGGGAACATCAGGATATTTCTGGAGAACTTTAATCATTCCAGAATCAAACCTCAGAGCGCTGATATCATTAATAATGGAAGCACCTGCCTGAATAGCTTTATCTGCAACTTCAGCTTTATTTGTATCGATAGAGATCGGAATGTCGATTCGTTTTCTGAGTTCTTCAATAACCGGAATTACTCTTTCCAATTCAGTGGGAATGTCTACTTTTCCCGCTCCAGGTCTGGTAGATTCTCCGCCGATATCTATGATATCGGCTCCTTCTTCCATCATTTGAATTGCATGATCCACAGCTTTGTCAACCCGGATGAACTTGTTACCATCAGAGAAACTATCTGGAGTTACATTTAAAACTCCCATTATTTTCATAGAATCTAGTTTCAATTTTTTACCATTGCAATCCAGGATAGTTGTTTGTTTTCCCAATACATTTTTCAGCATCGATTCCAGATCAGTTCTGATTTTTGGAAGACCAAATATTGTCTGGTGATCTAATTTATTTATCAGTTTCTTTATCTTATTTGCATTCCCCAACAGGATCATATCACTTGTTTTTTCCACACCATTTACCACACCACGGGCAACAGCGGCATCTCCCCCGATGGATAACATTTCCTGTTTAAGTATATTGGCAGCCCCCACATGAACTTGTGTAAGTTTGATGAATAATCCTAAAGCTTTGGGAGCCATCACCTCTATACCCTGCGAAGATACTTTTATTTTTGTAAGTTCTTTTTTTGCTTCTTCCAGATCGTTAATTAACAAAACTCTATTCATATTATTTTAATTCGTAGATAAAAGTGATAATTCCTTTTTTTACAACATCCTGCGAAATAGCATTAAATTTCCATTTTTCTAATGCATTCAAGCTATTGTTTTCCAGGGCTGGATCTGCTTTTTGAATTATGATCATATTTACAACGGACCCGTCTGGTTCCACTTCAAAGCTTATTTTCACTTTCGAGGTTTTTTG
>JACKQG010005294.1_pt1 | contig 12289 bp, 11 predicted proteins | sample 8237621 | NCBI WGS metagenome assembly JACKQG01 (sample SAMN15677084, study PRJNA649215) | marine metagenome | biome: marine; feature: Black Sea; material: saline water; isolation source: suspended particulate matter (SPM) from the Black Sea western gyre | collected 2013-06-09/2013-06-10 | depth...
GTCCAAAGGGGAACCGCCCCCGCCCGGCCCGGGTCCGCCTTTGTCGCCCACACCCCGCCCAAACGGACTTTCCCCGCCCGGGGGGGCCGCCTGGACCGGGCCGGCGAATTCGAGGGCCGCTGCTACCGCCACGACCATCGCCACCGCGAGCAGCCCCGCGGGCCAACTGCTTGCCAGATTTCGTTCGGTTTGGCCGGTGCCCAGGATCAAGCGGATGCGAGCCAGCAACGGCTTGCGACCATCCAGGAGGCCAACCGCCGGCACAGGCTGCGCAGTCGCAAGCCGCATCCGTCCCGCTTGCTCCAGAGCGGACGCGTAAGCCACCGGATCGCCGGTGTGTTGGACGGCCATTTCGTCGCAGCAGATCTCGCGCTCGGCCCGCACGCGCGACGACAACCACCACAGCGCCGGATGGTAGAACAGGAGCGTTTCAATGATGCGCTCTACCAGGTTCACGAGCGGGTCGAGCCGCCGAACGTGGGCCAGTTCGTGCGCGATGACGGCCTCCAGCAACTCGGGAGGCATCCCCGCGGCCAACGACGCCGGCAACAGCACCAGCGGCTTCAGGTAACCAACCACCAGCGGCCCGACGGCGGACGGCGAAAGCCAAATGCGGTCGGCGGCCGCGCCGAATCGCTTGCCCAATGCGGCGGCGCGGCGGCGTAACTCGTCAGGCAACGGCAGCAACCCGCGGCGCCAGCGATAGCTGCCCGCCACGCCAAGCAGCATCCGTCCACCCAAAACAACCACGCCCGCCAGCCACGCAGCCAACGACCAAGGGACCGCCCGGCGCCCGACTTCGACGATTTTGTCACGCAAATCCTGAACGACGGCCGTACGCGGAGTGGGTTCGGATGCGGTGGGCAATGGGACCGAAGCATGCGTTGTCTCGGCCCGCTCTCGGGACACCGCCACCTCGGACGGTTCAGGCGTGGGCGTTTCCAGGCGAACCGTTTCCGGAGGCGACGCAAACGCCGGAGCGTCATCAGCGTCGATCGTTTCAGCAACGTCCGCGCGCGGCGTCTCCAGCCACAGATAGGTCGCTACAGGACATATCGCCATGACGGCGAATCCGAACAGGTAGGCTCGGTAGCGTGCCACGCCGCGCCGCAGTCTGAGCAGGCCAAGCAAACCGGCGGTCAGCAACGCAACCAGCGCCCCCTGCCAGAGGAAATGCAACAGCGCGAATCCCAACCGTTGCCAACCGGGCTGTGAAAAGAAGTCGATGACTGACATCATCTGTCTCCCCAAAAGGTCAGTTACGTTTCGGCTTGGCGCGTGTGGCGATGATGTCGCGAATTTCGTCAAGTTCCTCGTCGCTGGGATTCGCACCGTCCAGCAGGTTGGTCACCAATGCGCTGGCCGACCCGTTGAATGCCCGCTCGAGCAAGTCGCCCACCATGCGTTTCAACGTACGATCGCGCGGCGCCTTGGCCGCATAGACGAACGCCCGGCCGCGCGGTGTGCGTTCCAGTAGGCCCTTATCGGACATCACGCTCATCAGGCTCATCACCGACGTGTATGCCCGCGGCGGGTCGTGGTCCAGCAATTCCATCGCCTCGCCAACGGTGCAAGGACCCCGTTCCCAAATGATCTGCAATATCTCCAACTCGGCGGGAGTCGGACTTTCGCTTCGCGGTCTCGCCATGAGCGTATTTCTCCTGTCTTTCCGTGTTCGAATCGCATTCTACGGTAAAACCCGTAGTTTGTCAACTGCATAAACCGTAGATTGCGAGCCTCTTCTGCGATGAGTGTCGATCAAGGGGGAGAAAGACAGCCAGTCTACTTCTTGGGAGTCGCCAACGATTGGCCGGGCTTTGGGAGCGCGAGGGACGCAGGCAGGTCGCACTCGGCTCTCCTACCTCGGTCCATAGTGCGGCACGGGCCTGCCCACTTCGTAACAGCCCAGATCCGGCGCGGCGCCGGTGTAGCCGTCGTTGATGCCGGGCAGAACGAGGCCCGCGTCTACGGCGGGGGAGCCGGGCCGCAATTGAAGTGCGTTTGGGGGCGCATCGAGGCCGGGGCCTGGGGGCACGGCCGGTGCGGCGAAGACGTCCCAGTCCACGAGCACGGCGTGTTTCATCCGGCCGGTGTCCTCGGCGAACGCCGCCATCGTCTGGTATCTGACATTGTTGCACTTGACCAGCGCCGTGGGCGTCGCGACGTTGTAGCCGGTGTAGTCCAAGTCGAGCGGGTGCCCCTGCGTGCTGAGCCAGTAGCCCTGCTCGCCGCGCAGTCCGAGGAGCAGGTTGTTCATGATGTGGGCCTCGTGGAAGTTGCCGCCGTAGAAGGCCTCGCGCGACGCCGTGCACGTGTTATGGGCGATGATCATGCCGGTCGGGTTGACGTGCAGTTTGAAGGGCTTATTGGTGGTGTTGTGCATGGCGTTGTAGAGCATGTAGCCGGGGCCGCCGAAGACGGGCTGGAAGCTCATGCTGCTGAAGGTATTCGTAAGGCGATTCCGGAAGAGGCGCGTGTTGTGATAGACGTAGTCGGCCTCGATACCGTCGTCCGTGGCGTTGCGAAGGTCGTTGTAGCAGACGTCGAGCGAGCCGGTGTTGGGTGCGCCGCGCCCTCCCGCGAGGCTGATCGCGTCCCAGCAGTTTTCGATGCGGTTGTAGGCGATGACGTGCCCGGCACCCGACAGGTTGACACCGTAAGAGGACCTCTTCCTTCCCTTCTCCCAACTCGCCGGGCCCAAGACCTCGTTGTCTGTTACGAACCAGCTCTTGCAGTTCCTGGCTTCCGCGAGCACTTGGCCGTCCCGCACCTTCTCCGCCCGACCTTGGGCAATGATGCCACCGTAGCGAAACTCCTTGAACACGCAGCGGCGGACGACGATGTGCTGGCAGCCGAAGGTCTTGATGCAGCCCTGGTTGGCCCCCTTGAAGGTGATGTCCTCAAACTGCAGGTGATCCTGGCCGGAGAAAGCTAGCGACTCGTCCTTGCCCGTACCGTCAAAGACGACCGCGTCCCGGTCGGCGCCTCGCCAGACGATGGGTTTGCCTGGCTTGCCGCTCTTCGTGAGCGCAACCGAACCGCTGTACGTGCCGGGCTGGAGGAGCATCACGTCGCCCGGCTGGGCCGCATTGTCGGCGGCCGTCAAGCCCTTAAACGGATCTTTCTTCGTGCCGGTTCCGAGGTCGGGGCCGCCATCGGCCGGCACGACATGCAGCGTCCGTAGACCTTCATAGACCGGAGGCTCGGTGCGGGTCACAACGTTGACAGTCCTGTCTGCAGTGACTCCGTCCGGGTCGGAAAGGGTGAGCTTCACCTCGTATGCCGTTCCCGGCTCGAGATCGAAGATGCTCCCCGCGAGCAGGTTGCCCACGTCGAAGGGATACTTGGGGTCGCCGCTATCCCAGCTCACGCAGCGAAGGAAGGAGAACCCCTGTTTCCAGCCAGCCGTGCCGGCCTTTCGGTAGGCGACGCTGACGGCGCAGTTGTGATTGCTGTCGCTCTCGCCCAGCAGGCGCCACTGGAACCCGGCGCAAAACAGCGTCGGCTCTTCGACGACCACCTCGCCGGGGACGGCGGCGAAGCGGCTCGTGTCGCGCCGTTCGACATAGCGCCGCGCGAGCAGGCCCAGATCCCTGCGCGCATAGAAGCCGAATGACGCCACCAGCTTCCGGGCGTCGTCGGTGTGTCGTTTCACCGCGGCCAGGTTCTCCGGCGAATCGGGGCAGCGCGACAGCGCGAAGACGGCGTTACCGAGGACGTCCGCGTCCGTATCCGTCGCCAGCACGCCGCGCAGTGCCGCTGCCGCCTGCGCGGACCCATTCCGTCCGAGCAGCCAGCACAGCTTGCTCCGCAGTAGGGGATCGGCGTCCGGGAGCCTCTCCCGGATCAGCCGGACAATCTTATCGGCGTCCGGGCCGGGGCCCGAGACGGCACCCGCCCAATGGTACTCGACGAAGTTGGCGTCCCCAAGGCTATCGAGGACCTGACGCAGAGCCGCTTCGTCACCCGCGCGGGCCCGATCAACAAGCTCCGTAATGACACCGCGCTCCGCCTCCGCCAGTTTCCGCTCCATCGCTTCGAAGCGCGCTTGCGCCGCTGTCAACTGCTCCTGGGCGGCCTGGACCTGCCGCTGCACTTCCGCGAGATGCTTCTGCGCCGGCGTCTGCGCCTCCTCCGCGCGTGGGATGCCGCTCCACACGCCGACGACCGCCGCCGACATCAGCGTCACGCGGAACTTAATTGCACTACTCATTCCTATCATCCCGATTGGACCCGCCGCGATTCTATCACGAAAGGATAGACGACAACGATTGGATGGTGCGGGACTTATGGAATCGGATTCCGTGGTTACGATGCCTTGGGAATTTGCCCGTACCGGTGGGCGGCTTCGGCGTTGAACTGGATTTCGTCGACGTAGCGGGGAAACATGCCGACAATGACACCGTCGATGGGCTTGATGCTGGTAAAGGCGATCTTGATTGCCTCGCGGACGCGGCGCTCGTTCAGACACGCCCGGCCCGCCGCCAGGATCTTGAAGCCGAAGCACGGCTGCTTGACCTGGCGGACCACGGCGGTCATTGCAGCCGGGTCATCCTTGAAGAAGGTGTAATGCGTCATATCGAGGGTGCAGATCGGCGGGACTTTCTCCATCGCCCCTGGGACACGCTCTCGGGTGATGAAATAGAAGCACGTCATAAAGAAGTCGACGTCCCACCCCTCGTCGGCGATGCGCTTGATGCAATCGGGATTGTGGGCCGAGACACCGGCCATGATGCCGCCGTCATGCACGGCCTTGACAAAGTCACGCACCTGCTGGTGCTTCCCTTCGGCAAACAGCCGATCGGTCACCCCGCCGTGGTGTACCAGTGCGATCGGTTGGACGCTCTTGATCGCGTCCTTGACCGTCGCGGCGTCGGCGTGCAGCCCGAAGAAAGACATTTTCACGCCGCGATCCCGGGCGACCTGCACGTACTCGGAGTTTGTGTAGTTCGAGAATTGATGCGCCGTGATTCCCGCGCGCTCGCATCTCTGCAGAAACTCAACTTGTCGCTCTGGAGTGAAGTATTCCTTCATGCAATTCGTGGCGTGCGCTCCCTGATACGAGCCCCCGTTGAGCGGGTTGGCTCCGGCAACCATCCGGCTGATCCGGTACGACCCAAGCTGAATCGAAGGCAACGGCTTCACTGGAGCCGTTTCTGCGGCGGGCTCAGCCGCGTTGGCCGCCCGCGGCACTGGGCCGCCCAGCATCGGCACGGCCGCTGCCGCTGCGCCGGCGGCCGTCGTGCCCTTGATGAAATCACGACGCGAGACGTTGGCTCTGTCTTTCTGCATGGAAGCGGCCCTTTCTGAGATATTCGCGATGGAATTGGGCTCTAGCCCAAGTTACACAATTATGTCGGTCGAGTTGTCGCCCGTAAACCGGAATGCACAATTTGCCCATTCTAGGATTGGGCGATGTTGCCCAGGGTCCATGAGTGCGTGGGGCTTCTGTCATTAGGCGAGCGGCGGAGGTGTCTCCGCGTTAGGCTCCTTCTTCCCTAAGGGCTCTCTTGTCGAGTTTGCCCAGCGCGGTGTAGGGTAGTTCATCGCGAAACTCGATTACGGTCGGCATCTGGTGGCGAGCGAGACGCGGCTTCAGCCATTCAAGCAGAGTCGATTCGTCGATCGTTATCCCGCTCTTTACTGTGATGACGGCTTTCAACCGCTGCCCAAATTCGCTGTCGGCGATGCCCACAACACCACACGAGTCGATATCAGGATGTTGAGCGAGAACATTCTCCAGCTCGATCGGGTAAACGTTCTCGCCTCCGGAGACGATCATGTCATCGACTCGACCACACAGAAACAAATCGCCGTCTCGATCGCGATACGCAACGTCGCCCGTCTCAATCCAACTCCGCCGGCTGGTTGTCCAGACGCTGCGAATGCACAGGCGACCAGTTTCTCGCTCGCCAACGACTCGATCAGAAACGTCGGAGATCCTGGCTCGGACGCCGGCGATGGGCCGTCCAATGGACTCCGGTTTCCGTCTCAACATCTCTGGAGTCGCAATGATGCACACGCCTGCTTCCGACGTGCCGTACATGTTGAACAGTCTTGGTCCGATCCGCTCCAGTGTTTCCTGCGCCAATGCTGGGCTGAGCGCCGCGCCACCGGAGACAATGCACTGCAATGCAGACAGAGAAGCACTGTCATGCCGAAGCATACGCTGCAACATCAATGGAACCAGCGTAACTACGTCGACCTGTTCTTGTTCGATAAGTGAACAGGCTCGTTCGGCATCAAAACGACTCGATACATACATTGTCACTCGAAGAACGACTCCGATGAACAGCGACGCCAAGCCAAAACCATGATAGAGGGGAGTCGCAATATAGACGGACCGATACCTGGCGAGTTGCACCTGAGTGAGTAAGGCACAGAACGGTGGCAGAAACGTGAAAATGGAAGGTTTGCGGCTCGCAGATTTGGGCTGGCCCGTCGTCCCCCCCGTCATCACGACGATATTTCCCGCAACAGCCCTCTTGAGTCGTGTTTCTTCACGCGGTGGGGACGACGATATTCGGTCGATCGATTCGTCAGTCGGATGATACGCTGGGAGCGACTTCTTCCTCATCGATGGGTCTGAGAACACCGCGTCGAGTTGCTCGTCATATACCCAGAAGTCAAACTGCATCCACTGGTGAAGTGCCATTAACTGATCTGGACTCATCCCCGGATTGATCAGGAAGACATGGGCCCCCAATCGTGATGCGGCAAAGATGGACTTGATGGCAGCCGAATGATCACGGCAGGCGATTGCCACTTTCCGCCCGCGCCGGACGCCATAGTCCGAGTGCAGCCCAATCGCCACAGATTCGGCCTGCTGCCAAAGCTCAAGGTAACTCAACCGTTGCCGGTCGTCGGACACGGCAATACGCTGAGGGTGCAACTTGGCAGCGACGCGCAACAAGACCATCGGATTGGCACCGGTAGTTGCGACCGATTCTAGCAGCCGTAGCAACCCGGTAGGAGTCAACAATCCGGCACGATGAAGTTCCGCTAGTAGCTTGAACATGAAATGCCTATCAGGTTCGTGTCCGGCGTCTGCCCACGATTGCCTCCCAGGTCCAGCGCAGCAGCACGGACGCCAGTTGCCCCACCATCAGCCACCACGGCGCATAAGTGCGGCGGCGTGAATTAATGGCTTTGCAAATGAGTGCAGCGACATCTTCGGGCTGCATCGCGGGCATCTTCCTGTACGCCTCTGTCGGTTCGATCATTCTGGTTCGGACCAGTGGCAGGTAAATCGAAGTCATGCTGACGCCATGTGCGCTGAGTTCAGGTGCAACACATCGGAACCACTGATCGAAAGCCGTCTTCGACGCCTGGTAAGCTGCCCACTTCGGTGCGGGTACGAGGAGCACATTAACCGCTGAGACATTGATTACTTGCCCCTGTCGCTCGACCAACCGCGGAATGAGCGAAAGCATCAGTTGCACAGGACCGAAGTAATTCAGATTCATGGTTCGACTGAAGTCATGTAGACGATCGAGTGCGTCGAATATCGAACGGCGGATCGACTTACCTGCATTGTTGACGAAGACGTCGACCCCACCCAGCTTGTGAATAGATTCCAGGAGTTTGTCCACCTCTGCAGTATTTGTCAGATCGCAGGGAAACACGTCGGCTCGACCTCCCGCGGCTTCGACCCTGTCTCTCACCTCATTCAGTTTCTCAGCGGTTCGTGCCACCAGCAGCAGATGGCATTTTGTTCCCGCCAGACTTTCTGCCAGACTCGCGCCAATACCATAACTGGCTCCCGTTATCAGCACGGTCTTCCCGGCCAGGCGTCGTTCGAGTTTGGAACGACTGAACCAGAGTAACGGAAAGAAGAGCAGCTTCATCGACCTACACTTCCGAAGCGAGCAAGGACGGTTGCGGCGGCGACGCACGTCGCGGTGAAAGGATAGAAAATCTGCTTTCCGCCGACAGACGTGATTCTACGAGGAGGACCGGATAATTCAAAGGAGGCAAGGAACGTGTCCATATCCACGCAGTGTGTTGATCCAACGAAGTCTGCTGCTCCGCCGGAAACCTGCAGTCCACGCATCATCACCAGCAAGGAGCTAGTCTTTGCCCCGCCCCCACCGCCCGCTTGCCGCTGAGATGGACGAGGGGGATGTTGGCCGTCGGCTCAACTCACACAGGACACGCCCTCCTGATGCACTTTGGGACTGACGTGGCGGTGAGCAGATGCCATCGTTTCGACGACGTATTTGGACCGAGTACACCGTGGCCCTCGGGCCAGGTCGAATCTGCGTAGGGGTGTCGGACATCTGTACTTTTAGCGCAGTCCAAAAGTGCAGAGGTCGATTTCACCTCCGCAGGATATCGCATCTTGCCAAATTCAGCCGGTGTGGCCGATCGCTGCGCCCTCCGGAAGTCTCTCAGAATGGTGACGAACCGGGCAAGATATGTCATCACTCCGACGACGGTAGCCGAGGCCATTCACAAACGTTTCGTGCTCCAGGTCGATGTGACCGAAGTACTCTTTGGAGCGATGGTTGTGGATGGTCCTTTGTTCTTCCATAATAGCCCGCTTCGTGGCGAGCCTTCCGGTCGGTAGAACGCTGTCCGTCTCGCTGCCAGCCACCACGATTCATGACGAGACTCATAATGACTAAACAAGATGCTCTCCTGCAACTCTTCGTCGGTATCTTGCTGACCTTCGCTATTGGTTGTTCCGGCCAAGTCGAAACTGAATGCCCTACTCAGGCCCCGCAAGTCGAAATGGCTCCATCGGTTGTTGAATCGCCACGCGAAGAAACCGGTCCGCCAGCGAGTTTCTCGGACGAGTTCATCATCCAGTCCATCGATCTCGCAAAGGAGTTCTCCCAGGACGCCGAAACGGCCTTGGCGAAGTACAAAGATCAATGGGTGCAGGTCACTGGCGCGATTACTTCCCCGGCCGGCCGGTTCGGACTTGCGAGTCAGCTTGGACTCAACGGAATAAATGACGAAGACGGTAACCACAACGTGGAGTGCCGCTTATTTGGAATGGAATTCGAGAAGATTCAAGCGGCTTCTATGACGCAAGAGGTTACCATCAACGGAAAGGTATCAGGCGTGGAGCAGGGCGACGTCCAACTGGTCGAGTGCTACTTGGTTCGCCTTGGCGAGGACCCATCGATCAAGATGAGTGTCGTCGAGCTAACGAAGTCATTTGCCGAACATTCCGAAGCCGCAGCTGCGATGTATGTTGGCAAACCGGTGACTATCGATGGCGTGATTCATGCAGTCGATGACAAAGATCGTGCCGTCTTGCTGTCGGGATACAAGCCAGTCAGTGGCGAAGCAGTCCTCGCCCGCGTACGCATCGGTTTGGTTGGCTACAACAAGGACGACCAGTTGTCGCCAGGTGATCAGGTTGTCCTCAAGGCACTGGTTCGAGAGTTCAAGAACAACGAACTCCTACTCTTTTACGGCTGGTTGATGGAAAAGCCGTAGTGAGTCTCAATATTGCTCGGGGAAAATTTCCCTCAGCCACTAACGAAGCCGTCGCACGCACCTTGCATCTCGGGAGCGTGCTGATGAGAGTCTACAACCCCTCACCCCACCCGCGCCCCCGCTATCCCTCTGCGCGGGTCGGGGAGAGGGTACGTCATGCGCAGGAAGCTATCAGCGTCTTGGAACCCGGCTTCGGCGTTGCTTGCGTCTTTGATGAATGCGATGTCCTCGGTGATTCCAGTTTCGCCGTCGTAGTGTCCGACGACGAACGCTCGGCAAATCTCTGCGGTGACAGAGCCGAGTGAATCACTCGTCGTACCGCTTATAGATCGGAACAATCCGAATCTGCTGCAAACGCGATTCCAGGGCCTCCAGCACTTGGACGTTCGGGTACTTGTATAGAGAGATTCTCGCATTCTGCATTCCCACCAACGGCAAGAGGTCCTTTAATGCACTGCCTCCGAGTTCAATCCCCAGATTCGTCGTCTCGGCTAGGGGAGAGAGGTCCGTGACCGGAGTATCGAAGAGGTCAAGATGGCCCAGGTTTTTCATCCCCGTCAACGGGGAAAGGTCCGAAATCGCTGTCGCTCTCGCGTCGAGATTCTCCAGACCCTTCATTCCAGCCAGTGCCGAGATGTCGGACAATCAACCACGCCGGACCTGGTGGCTGAGGATTGTTAAGAACGAAGCCATTCTCGTCGACTTCGTAACCGTACAATACGCTTCCGCCCATCTCGCGGACTCAGGTGACTGCCGCGTGCTGCTTCTTTGCCTTGTCGACGTTCCACGCAAGCAGACCACAGAGCAACAGCATCAGAAGCAATAGCGTTCGCAGACTGAACTGCAGATTCCGCCGCCTCGATTTCTCTCCCCTCTTGCTCATGGCTCCATCTTACACCACGGGTTCGCAGCGGCAAAACCTCGCGAATCGTGCCGTCCGCACAGCAACTTGGGCTGAGTTCATTGGAAGTCTAACGCCGGCGCTGGTATCATCCGCGGAAGCAGGTGGAATTGTACGATCTGAGAACACCCTCACCCCAACCCCTCTCTCGCAAACGGTCTTTTGATTTAGTCGAAAATCGAGATTTCGAATACAACATGTAGGTCATGCTGTGCATGACGATACCACGTATTGCGTCAGGCACAGCCTGACCTACAGTAAATCAACAGGCCGCAGGCGGGAGAGGGGGCAATCAGAGAATGAGACCCATGATTGGAAGAATGGCTTTGGGCTTTGTGGCAGTTACGGCGTTGCTGTGCCATACGGAAACGCTCGCTCAAGATGATTTGGCAACGAGGTTTCAGAAGCCCCCGGCCTCGGCTCGACCGTGGGTCTATTGGTTCATCATGGACGGCAACCTCAGTCGTGAAGGGATTACGGCCGACTTCGAGGCGTTGCAGGCGGCGGGCATCGGCGGCGTGATCATTATGGAAGTCAACGTGGGGATTCCCCGCGGGCCCGTTGCGTTCATGAGCGATCAGTGGTGCGGTCTGTTCAAACACGCGGTTGAAGAGGCAGAGCGTTTGGGCCTGGAAATCACGTTGAACGCCGGCCCCGGCTGGACGGGCAGCGGTGGCCCGTGGGTGAAAGCCGAACAGTCGATGCAACACTTGGTCGCTTCGGCCGTGGAGGTCGTCGGTCCGGCACATTTCCGCAAGGTGCTGCCGCGGCCCGAACCTCGCGAGCCATTCTTCGGCGTTGCCGGTTTGCCGCGCGAGTTGATCCAGGCTCGCAACGATTTCTACGCGGACGTTGCCGTGCTTGCCGTGCCTAGTCCGAACGACGAGTCGCGTCTATCGGATGTGGACGAGAAGGCACTTTACGTGCGGGCACCCTACACATCGAGACCAGGCGTGAAACCCTACTTGTCCGCTCCGGCAACTCATCCGGAATTCCCGCCCGATGCGATCATACCTCGGGACGGCGTGATCGATCTCACCGACCGCCTTGCGGACGACGGTCGATTGACCTGGGACGTTCCCCCCGGCGCCTGGACAATCCTCCGTTTTGGACGCAGGAACACCGGTGCCAACACTCGCCCCGCGCCGCAGCCGGGGTTGGGATTGGAGAGCGACAAGTTCGACTCGGCCGCGCTGGACGCGCATTTCGACGCCTTCGTAGGCAAACTTGTTCGCACCATTGGGCCGCGGCCGATCGAGCGCACCAGCGGCTGGACCATGCTCCACATTGATAGCTGGGAGATGGGCGCCCAGAATTGGACCGCCGGATTCCGCGGCGAGTTCCAACGCCGTCGCGGCTACGATCCGTTGCCGTATTTGCCCGCCATGACGGGCCGGGTCGTCGAAAGCCTGGAGGTTTCCGAGCGATTCCTCTGGGATCTCCGGCTCACGGCGCAGGAGCTTGTGATCGAAAATCACGCCGAGCATCTGAAACGGCTCGGCCGACGCCACGGATTCGGTCTGTCGATCGAACCTTACGACATGAATCCCACGTCCGACATGACCTTGGGCAGTGTGGCCGACGTGCCTATGTGCGAGTTCTGGTCGCGGGGGTACGGCTTCGATTCGGATTTCAGTTGCTACGAAGCCGCGTCGGTCGCCCATACGTTGGGTCGAAGGATTGTCGCTGCGGAGGCGTTCACCGCCACGTCGAGCGAAGCGTGGAAGCTATTCCCGGCGGCGATGAAGGAACAAGGCGACTGGGCCTTCTGCACTGGGATCAATCGATTGGTCTTCCATCGCTATGCCCATCAGCCCTGGCTCGACCGCCGCCCTGGGATGACGATGGGCCCCTATGGTGTCCATTGGGACCGAACTCAGACGTGGTGGCCGATGATCGCCGCGTATCACGAATACGTCGCCCGCTGTCAGTTCCTTC
>JACKQG010006501.1_pt1 | contig 12288 bp, 10 predicted proteins | sample 8237621 | NCBI WGS metagenome assembly JACKQG01 (sample SAMN15677084, study PRJNA649215) | marine metagenome | biome: marine; feature: Black Sea; material: saline water; isolation source: suspended particulate matter (SPM) from the Black Sea western gyre | collected 2013-06-09/2013-06-10 | depth...
AGCGTCTATGCCAACTTATTGTCTAAGAAAGTTGCAGAAAACAACGCTTCATGCTGGTTACTGAATACCGGTTGGGTCGCAGGTGGATATGGAAATAGTGACCGAATCAAAATCAGGTGGACTAGAGCACTTCTCAATGCGGCATTGGATGGGACACTCAATAATACAGAATTTGTGTCTGACCAACGTTTTGGTTTTGAAATCCCTTCTTCATGTGAAGGTGTACCAAGTGAAATTCTCAATCCTAAAACAACTTGGGAAAATGATGCTGAATTTGAAGCGGTGGCGGATAAGTTGGCTTTAATGTTCCAAGACAACTTCAAACAGTTCGCATCGGGTTGCAGTGATACGGTTTTAGATTCTGCACCTAGGGTATTAAACGAGTGAAAGCATCAAGCCTATTGAGGGTCTCGGCCTAACATGGCAGTACCTCTCGCCAGCCTCACCACGCCACATTTATGGCCAAGCATGGTGAAACGAAACGAGTATTCGGGGTATATCCCAAAACTACCCGAACAAGATGAACCAGTATGGTTGATTCTAGACCCCTCTCATGAGGATTCACTGAACAATCAATTGGAATCTTTACTTGAACAGTATGGTCATGTAATTCCAGATTTACCTGATTCAGTTTCTATTGATGATTCAAAAGGCCCTATATGCATCGATGATAGAGCTAGCATTGGAGAATGTGTCAGAATAGAAGGGCCGTGCTATATTGGTCCAAATGCTGAGGTTAGGCACGGCGCCTATATTCGCCCATACACATGGTTGTGCTGTGATTCAGTAGTAGGCCATGCATCAGAAGTGAAACATTCACTGCTCCTACCAGGTGCAAAAGCACCTCACTTCAATTATGTCGGTGACTCAATATTAGGGAAAGATGTGAATCTTGGTGCCGGTTGTAAGTTGTCTAATTTACGAAATGATGGGCGCTCAGTTCTTGTGCGTGGGCTTGAAGGAGGAAGTGTTGATAGCGGATTAAGAAAATTTGGCGCTATTCTTGGAGATGGTGTTGCAATTGGTTGTAATGCGGTTACTAATCCTGGAGTGATTATTGGAACAAATACAAACATTTGGCCAAATGTCACTGTCAGCGGAGTTTTTGATGCTGATTCAACTATTGAGGAGTGATCCTAAATGATTGGCCAAAGATTGCACGGAACTGATGGCATTCGCGGTTTAATTTCGAGTTGTGATGAGTCTGAGAATCCAATTGAAAAATTGATTTTGCAACGAGAAATTTCACCTTACTTAATGCGTGTAATTGGGTTTGCTACTGGCTCGGTCATCATTGAACAGAAGGATGGAGAAAAACCACCTCTTGTAGTGGTCGGTTGGGATCGAAGAAGTGGTAACGACAAATTGGTATCATCATTAGGAGTGGGACTCCGGAAAGCTGGCTGCGTAATCCAATTAGTTGGTGAACTACCCACGCCTGGATTACACCATTGTTTGCTGCTGTTAGAAGCTGATGCTGGAATGATGGTTACAGCAAGTCACAATCCTGCTACAGATTCTGGTGTGAAACTGTTTGATAAAAATGGATACAAATCAATGCCACCATTGGAAGATTTGATTTCAGTTCATGCTTGGAACTACGTTTCGCAGCCTCAAGCAGGGCCATCATCCCAAACATTGGATTCACAAGAATTTCCCCTATTCGATGGACTGAAAGCCTACCGGAAGCATTTGAAAAATTGGTTAAATGTCCTTTCCACAACACTTGGTGTTGATGTAGATTCGATGGGAGACTCTATTTCTCCTCAAGGATTAATTCTTGATTGCTCTGGTGGAGCGAGTACTGACTGGTTTAGTTTTGGACTTGCTAGACGTGGTCTTGACTGCGAAGAAGTCTCATCTCTAGAACAGCCAATCAATCACAATTGTGGGGCCGGGGAATTTAATTCCACAGATAGTTGGAGCATTGCTGAACTTTTGGAAACTGAACATCAACATCTGCTACTAATTGAAATCGCTGAACGACTCAAAGAGAATGATGGAATGGCGCCATGGTCTAATGGACAACTCGTTGCTGCTGCATTAGATGGAGATGGTGATCGCTGTCTTCTATTAGAAGCAACAAAAAAGGGAATCAAAATAGTCGATGGGGATCAGATGGCTTTTGATTGGTTGAATTCACTCATAGATGGCGAAAATGATGATTTGACTCTCGCTCATAGTATTGAGTCTGACCTCTTTCTACCCGCTGCTTGTGCTAGTGTTGGTATTGATACTATTCAAACCGCAATAGGTGACCGGTGGCTTTCAGCTGCCCTTAGTACAACTATTGGTAATGCAGGACAACTAATTCAGCAGAAATCAATACCCACACTTTGTGGTTGCGAAGATTCGGGGCACATCGTAATGCCCGTACCTCACCCAACCAAAATTGGCCACTGGGGTTTCGCCGGGGATGGGGCTGCTACTCTACTTGCTCAACTCTACGCGCGCGCAAAACTTGGTGATAATAGAACTGATATCCCTAGGGGTTGGAAGGTTCGTCATTCAGTAAAAGGAACTGACCGCACTTTGTGGGATGGGAAAAACAAACTTGCGGATGAGGTTGTGCAACTGGTTGAAGAGTCGTTGCCGACTGCTACCCTATCTCGAAAAAATATTGCTGGGGAAACCAGCCTTCTTCTGTTAGAAGGAATTATTGATGAAGAGCGGTTGAGCATTGGTATTCGCAATTCTGGAACTGAAGCAAAAACCTCGCTGACTATCAAATCAGAAAAAACTCCATTTGACAAATTAGCAACGCAACTCTTGGGCATCCTCAATGAGAGACTTGTGCCCTAATTATTCAGAGCAAGAAGCGAGGTAAATGCCTTGCAACTACTGCATGGGAAACATGCCCAACCAACACGCCATGAACATCTGTGATTGCAATTTGGTTGAGGTCGTGAGTCAACATTAGAGTTGCAGCCACCATTAGTGGAGTTGTTGTTTTCACTTGCAACGGGGGCAGAGTGACGGCTTGTAGAATAGGTACTGCTTCCATCCAGAAGTGGTCGCGATTGATGCGCTTGTTCATGATGAGTTTCAACAAGTCAACTGCATGAACGCGGCCAACCAAATTACCCACTTCATCGGTGACCATGACATGGTCCCAATCCTTTGCTACAATCAACCTCATAACATCATCAATGGAATCCATCTCATCTACCTCGTGGGCGGCCAACATAACCTTCCCGCAAGTCAACTCGCGAATCTCGCGGGCAATCCTATTTGAAGGCCTACTCCTTCGGTTTGTCTCTGTCTTTTTTCGTGCTCTTAGAAGGCTCATACATTATCTCCTCGAAGCGGGCCGGACGACCCAACCTATTTGAATCAGATGCATCCATGTAAACCTAAAACATCAGACCCAACAATATGTGCGAACCTTGATGAGAGTAAGCACACCAGAGGTGAATTATGGCACAACTCAGTGACGCCGTCTTGAATGAACTTAACAAGATGGATGAATATGACCGATTGTTGGCATTAGACCGCATTGCGCGGGAAAATAATTTGACTACTGAACAAGTGAAAGAGCAATTACAAATCTACCAACAGGGTGGCACTCCTACAATTAATAATCCAGGATATGAAGAAATGATTGGCCCCCCAAGTCAAACAGAGGCTCCAACAACATCTGGGCAACAACCGAATTATATTGAAAACGCGCACCGCTATCGAGTTCGCTATGACCCTAGTCATGATGGTCAATCTCGCCAGTCAAACGTTGAACAGGCAATCCTTTGCCCACACTGTAGTGCACCACTTGGAATTCCCGCGGTTAGACCAATCAAAGTGACTTGTCCGAATTGCATGAATGAAGCAATGTTTGAAAATTGAGCACCATATTATTCAACAATCATGTTGCCAAAGCCTCAAAAGTCACCGCATTGAACGGGGATTCATGCACATCATGACGAAGATTACCCTTGGATTTGGAGTTGCATTACTCATTGGTAGTGTTATTCTAGCAGTTGCAGGAGGTGGCTCAACTTTTTCTGACCTTGCTGAGAACCCAAATGGAGTTGAAGTGTGGAGTGGTACGGCACCGGATACTTATCAAGGTAATTTTGATGTCATGAGTTCATACTTTGTCTTTGTTGAAGATGGGGGAACTGTCAACGTTGATCTTGTAGGGGGAGATTTAGATAACCGCTTCATCCCTTGTGAAGAAGAGCCAAATGACTGTGGATACTACGACTGGCCAGGCCACACATATGTTGGTCAAATTGTTGTATACACACCGGGTACTTGGGAAGTTGAATTCAGCGGTACTGGATCAGTTGTCGTGACAGAAATGGCAGTGGATATCGGCGGTGTAATGAGTATATTTGGTGGGATGATGGGCTTTTGCTGTTCATTCTGTGTAATCGGATTAGGTGTAATCTTCATCTTCACACTTAAGGATAACAAGGCCCAGCAAGGAGTGATGATGGTTCAGCAAGCAGATGGCACCATTCAACCAATGGGGGGCATGCCAATGCAGCAACCTGGTTCTGCGGAACCGATGGTGGGTGGAGCGGTTCATCCAGCCTTTGCAACTCAGCAACCAGCAAGCCAACCTCTGCAACAACAAACAACTCAGCAAGGTCAAACTCTCCCGCCAATTGGTGGACAACAACCACCAAACCAAGGATTCTAATCAGATGCCCCAATAACTACCAGAGGTTTCTTGGCGACTAATTGAATTGACTACACCCTTAACCGCCCAGAATAACACCAACGCTCCGATTGCTTGATTCCAATCATCCCAGAGTGTGGTTGGGTCAAGAGAATATGTTTGGTTGAGAACTTCTAATGCCATCCCTAATCCAGCACTGCATAGTGTCCAGATAACGATACCAAAAGCAATGAGTTGCACTGTTCTTCCACTAAATGTTCCCTTTTTCATCTTCAAAACTAGCAGAGAAAGGGCTAATGTGAGAAACGCCAAAACAATCCAAGTTACCGCGCCCTGTAACACGAGTAGTATAATTTCAAGTCCACCGGGTGGTTTTGATAATGCCATATTTGTCGAATAAACACGTAAACCTTCGGCAATTGCAAAGATAAAGAAGAACACCATAGAGAACCATAATATCGATGAAACAATGGCGGCATCAGCATTTTCTCTCATATCCCTCATTATTCGATTAAGATGTTGTTCTGCACCTAATCCTTTAGCCATTAAATAGATACCAATGAATAATGGCATCATACCGATAATGACACCACCGTTTGGAAGAATCAATCCAAGCCCAATCATTATGAGGAAAATTGAGAGAGGGACAAGTAGTTTCATCCGCCACTTTTCATCTTCAATCGCCTTTACGATGTAATAGTAAGTGCCCTCAATCCCTTTTGATTGGCGAACAATAATTTTCTGAACATGGTCAATGTGTAGCCGTGATTGAATGATTGGAAGGATGCTCTCATCTTCTGCTCCATCAGTAACCATCACGCCTCGGTCAGGTTGAAATTTCTCAATCACTTCTTCCAGTTGCTTAGCAATCGCTCGGTCAGAACGAACGCCCACTCGTTCGTCGCCAGTAAGAACCGCGATTTCGACTGCATCATTTGATTCACAGCTTTCTTTCAACTGGTCGTGAAGGTGGAGGCCACCAAGAATTGCATTTGTGTCACTCTCTTCTGGATCTGCAATTCCTAGCCGAAGTGCGGCGGTTAAAACCTCTTTACGACCAACTATTGGGCCGCGGATTCCGGCCTTCTTGCCGAGGTCGTCATCACGGTCAACAGATAACACTAGAGTTCTCGTCATCCTTACTCACCTGGCCTTTCCTGAAGTGGCTGGGGTGTTACCCCGCTATGAATCATTGTCCTCTTCTTCCCCTTTAGCACCATTGGTTTGACTGTTTTCTATTGCTTGGGGCTCTACTAATGGTTGTTCGGGGGGTGTATCTCGGGCCCTTCGGCGCTGTTGCGCACGTACATATTTTAGAGGATGTGTCATCCATTCTAAGTTACAAAGTGAATCACTGATTGTACCTTGTGAAACAGGGCATCTAGCATGTAATTTCAATGTGTTACACTTCTCAGGTGTGTATTCACCTTCGTAAAGATGGCCTAATTGATACTTGGTAGTACCCTCATTATAGTCAGGAGCATTGACAAAAAACGATGCGGCTTCATCAATTGAGAGGCCTAGGGCTCGGCTCATATTTGCTAGGAATCTACGACCAGCATGGTTGACATTTTCACCTTGGGCAAGGTCAGCAATTGCTGATGTCATGCAGGGTGGCCAATCACCTTCATGAGCCGCGGTAACCTTGATTTCTTGGCCCTTACTATGTTGTAGTTGCGCTACCATTTTGCCAACTGGGTCAGCAAATTTTGCTGCAAATTCATCATCCATTTTTTCCATGTTAATTTGACATCTTTCAACTAACACTTGGCGGATTCTTTCTTTCAAGAGGCGGGCTAAACGCTGCCTTGATGTCTCAGCTTTGGTGGCACACATTGTTACCCAACCATCAGTAATTGGGCGGTTAACCATACGCCAATAACTACCAGTAATTCGCGGTGAAAGTTCAATAAAATCTGTCATTGGAATCTCATATATGAGAGTTGAAGATTTGGCGGCGTGTATTGATACACCTGCCACAGATTGTACTTTAACGCGGACATCGGAAAGGTATGTGTGTGTAACTAACTCAAATGTTTGTTCATCAATAGCATCGCCTAGCAACTTGTCGGCTCTACTAGCTTCACCTTCTACCCAACGCTTCACTAGTCTTTCGTCAAAAGATGCGCAAACCACTAACATAGCATAGTAAAAACCCAAACCTTCTACCATTTGGCCATAGGGTTCATGGATATCATGTCTAGTAGTTGATGACACACCCTCTGTAAGATTAATGGATTCCAACATTCTGTGTACCCCACGAATTCGAATTGGTTCAACCCACTCGCCCTCAATCAATGTATCAAGGTCAATATTATTGTCCGCTAAGAGAGATTTCAACCACTCCTCACCTTGTGGGAGAAAGGGGAATCGGGCCAGTAAACTGGGTGATTCGATGGTCGGGAAGCGGCGCGGGAGTGGCATGAGCGTACTGTGATGCTTCGCTCGGGTTCTTGAACTCTCAGTTTGACGGGGGTTTGGAGGGGGAGCCATGCCGGCACAGCAAGAGACTGGTTTAGATGCAGTTAATGCCGCCTTAGTTAGCATCCAAGACGAGGTGCGGGTTGACTTTGGATGGGATTTGAAATCTGATCAACAATCTGCGATAGCTCTCCAACAATCATGTACGGATATTGATGCTGTTAAATGTGCTACTGAGCGGTTGATTTCAATTCTTCAAGAGGCTGAAGAAATCGCTATTCTTGGTGCTGCGGTGGAACCCGATGACCTGCTTTTATTGGATGATAAATGTCAATTTGTGGCTGCTGATGGGAGTGTCGGGGTGTTTGATGAATTGCCGCCTCAACTTGCACAATCCGCTTGGAATCGTCTCGCATTGGTTGTATCAGATGGTGATGGGGGAGATGCAATGCAACGAGCAAGTGAACAAAAGATTCCATTTGCCCTTCATGCACATGGGGACAACCAACAGGAATGGCAGGAACTACTCCCTGTTCTAAAACAAAATTGTCCGACCCTCATCCTTACTCATCAGTGCCCCCAACCAATTGAAGGGATGTACAATCCAGGTGGCTTCACCGATGGTGATAGAGCCGCGTGTATAGTCGCCGCGTGTGGGATTCCAAATAAGAAAATTAGACTAATTGGTTTTCGAAGTGATAAGATTGGGCGATGGACTGGTGTTACTGACCCAGTGCGCAAACTGCGGAAACTGAAATGGATGGAAGCGGTTCTCGACATCTTGAGGGGGACGTCTTTTTGATGCAGAAAAGAAAGAAAAAAGTTGACCCAAATACCCCTATTAGACCTTGGGCAGCAATTATCACTTGGTTGATGTTAAATCTGATTTGGATGGGTTTCTCACCTATAGCAACCCCCCATCCCGTACTCTCTGAAGAAGGAGGTCACAGAGAATATTACGAAATGACTGCCCCGGATGTTCTTGGTGCTGAACTCCCTTTTGAGATTGATTGCCAATTCGGAACTACTTATTCAGAACACTCTAACATTACTGCTTCATGGGAATTATGGGAAGTAGAAACAAAGGAAAGAGTAGATTCTGGTGACTTTGATGATCCTACCACACCTCTTTCAGGACCAACTAGAATGTGGTCAGGTGGTTTGAATGAAGATTGCGGCGATTATGGGGATACTATTCCACCTGGTGAATACGTTTTGGAATTTCGTTTCTATTCTGCCAATGGCACTAGAATTACTTGGGATGAAGCTGGGCGAATTGTTGATGGTGAGTTCACCATGCGATATTGGATTTATTCACCTCATCAGACCATCGGATACATAATTGCTAATGTGCTTGGAATTCTGATTCTAGTAACTGACCAAGCGGTAAGGAGAATGAGAAGAAGGAAACGGTTAACGAAGAAAAAACTGCCACTTCACAAACAACGTCACAAAGAAGAATGGGAATCTCTCCATGAAAAAATGGAAGGTGATGGTGGGGCGGCTGTTGAATCATTCCAAATTGAATTGGGTGCAACTTCTGAATCTGAAAGAGAAGAAATGCGAAAGCGGTTTGAAGAAACAACTGAGGATGAATCCGAAGACAGCGGAATACCAGAATCTGAAGTAACCCAATCTGATGATGAACTAGGTCAAGGTTCTGTTGCCGGGCTTGAAGGAAAAACGAAGGTTGACAAGGACATTCAAACTGTTGGAGATTTGTGGAAGCGTATGGAAGATGATGACGAATTCTGATGTCAAACCTAGAAAGAACACCGATACTTAATCTCTGAATAATGGGCGATAAGGCTCCCGTTTGCGGGTAGTTGAATGCCAAACACCTTTCAAAACCTGCTTAGAAAATCTCAACCATGAACCGATAGTACGGAATGGATGAATGATGAATCTCAATGGATTGCCCCATCCTTGAATTGGATATTTCAATTGGCCTAGCATTCCTTCTGGTATTTCCTCATCAACCCCATATTTCTCTGGACGCTTGTCGGGAGGCATGTAATATGTTCCAAATATGATATCCCACAATGGAAGGAATCCCGAGTAATTGGAACAGTGTGCTTCCTTTTCGTTAGCATGATGCCAATGATGAAATTCGGGTGTTGGTATCAGACGGTGTAACGGACGCAGTTTCCAACCTACATTGGCGTGTAGGAATAAACCTGTGAGAATCTGAAGTATGGCGAGGATACCACTTGTTTCTGGACTAAACCCTGCGAAAATCAAGAAAAAGAATCCGGGTCCGATTAATGCAAAATCCATAGGATGAACACGGAATCCACTAATCCAATCCATATGCTCTGGAGAATGGTGAATCGCATGGAACTTCCATAATTCGGGAACTTCGTGATACCAACGATGTGCCCAATAACCAAAGAAATCGAATAACATGAATGCAACTACTGGTTGAATGTAACCTGGTATCATTTCAACTATACCAAAATAACGAACAACGAGACCTAGAACCCAAGTAAACGAAAAAAAGCTGATGAATACAGCAAAAATAACGCCGAAAATATTGAGAAAGGGTTGGGAAAGTGCATAGGAAACGTCTAATTTCCACTTTGGTCTGCGTACTTTTTGACCTCGGTGGCGAGGAAATATTTTCTCCATTGGTACCACTAGAATGAATAAAATGGTGACGACAATTAGTGATTCAAATTGATAATACCAAAGTGAAAAGCCAATGATTGAAAGTACCACGATTCTGCCTAGTAACACCCAGTACCATTTAGGTGTGTCAAGAGATTTCATGTAATCAGAATATGATTGGCCATCTTTTAGAATAACTGGGTGCACATTCTCTAATAGAGGATGGAGATTGGTTTTATTTGAAGTCAATATATCACCTAAAATTCAAAGAATTGATAATTCGATAATAATCTAATATTTCAACTCATTTCACTTATGATTAACCATTATTCAGAATGAGAAACTATGTGGGCGCATCCGCCGCCCCGAATGAAGAAGAGACGAAGATCAATGCAAGGCGGCGGAGTCCCGGGTTAAATGAGGACTGTGGTGACCAACACAATCCAGGCCAAAACAACGTTGAACATGGTGGGCAGTAAATGCACCACCCTGTGTCTTGGCCATACTAGGAATCAACCTATTCGGCAAATAAACATAATGCCGGATTGATTCGTTGATATTGGTATATTCACCTGATTACGGAAACTTCGTCAGAAAAAGTCATCTAATGTGTACACCTTTACGCGGTCATTCTTGAATAAACTATCAAGTGAATCTGCTAATACCGCATATTTTTGTTGAGTATAGTTTGATGTTCCAAACGTTTCCATTACATGATTTGCCACTTTGACATATTTCCTTACAGCCCCTTCTGATACAGTCATGATGAGGTTGCCACCACATTGCATTGGGCCTTCGCTTCGAGTAATTGCTGCAGTGCCTGTAGTCGCCTTTATCGGTTTTATGCATTTACCGGACAGTGGTGCCCTTCGGAATTTTTCTCCGCAGCGCCCACACCTGAATTTTTGACGAGTGAAAGCCAATAAATTGCCTCTCAAGTCTGGGAAGAAGTGGGATTCAACAACAGATGAAGCTACCTTCTCCACATTAACAGCGCGTAACCTTTGGGCCAAGGAAATTTGTGCATTCATCTTGTCAACCATGGTCTCAAGAATCTTGTAAGCAGAATTGGATGGCCCCGCGTCTAATGATGTTAGATCGTGGGTATATCCATATCCTCGTAGTGCACCAATTGTCCCAATTCTCTTTTCTACGAAATCCATGATTTCAGTAACTTCTTTTGGATGAGGCATTTTGGTAGTCGCTTCATAGAATTCACGGGGATAGAACCACGAAGAATCAACATTCAGGGCTTCCTTGTCTAACTCTGCTGGATTCAAGCGTGTAGTAAGAACAAGAGGGGCATCCATTCTCCCACCTCTATTAGCAGGTAGTATTTGTTTAGAGAAATTCAGTAACCCATCTAGTAACAACATAATACAATCTTCATCACCATCACAATTTCTACGTTTAGCAGCATGGAAAAGTGTGTGTGCATAGCCACCTGAAGCATCAGTAAATCCAATGATTCTACACAGTACACCACCAGATGTGTGTGGCGCTAAAGCAATCCCCATCTGCCCTACAAGTCCTTCCACTTCTTCCACATTGTAATGTGGCTCCATTTTGTAAAACCTAATTAGCAAATCATCAATGAAATTACAGGTGTTCAATAGGTGGTCAATACCTTTCGTACTAGGAATGAAATCTTGAGGAAACAACTCAACAACTTGAGTGTCTGATTCCAATGGATTACCATCCACGTCTGAACCATAACCTAGTTCCACCAAGCGTTGCCAAGAAGTTCCTATCTCACATGGCCGGAAATGGGTTACTGGAATGTCAGACATATCGAACCGCACAGTCCCGTCGCGAAACACCGGTAAATTGTGACGTGCACGTAATATTCCCTTCTCAAGAGGTTCCGGTGTTTGGGTTTTGGAAGTTAAGCCCTTCACACATTTCACCTTTGGAATTTTGTCAATACCCAATTCTTCAATCTTAGATTCAAGAATATTTGTTAATGGAACCGTTTGAAATTCTCCTTGTCGCCGGCTATTCGATTTTGACGATTTAATTGCTAAAGTTCTACCATTACAGGTTGATGAGAAATCGTCTGCATCAAGGCGGTGGTGACATCTTGTAAATGGTGAAGCACGCCCGCATTTAGTACATTCACGCGGCCCCATTGAGATTCTTAGATTACCTTTGCTTGACGCGACCGTGAGTAAACGCTGGGGGCCACCCTGAGTGCCTACTGGAAATAATGAATGAACTGAGGTTTTCATCAATCTGTGAGCTGCTTTTTCGGGGCGAGCCATTCTCGCTCCAATACGGACAGGTGCATTGTGCTCCCATCTCGCTTCACTACATTCTCTAATGATGTGAAGTATACCATCAACTGCATTATCATCAAGTAATTTCTGGGCAGCAATGAGGCGGTCTGGGTCAGTCGTCCCTTCATCAATGACCGTTGCTGCTGCGTCGGCTCCTGCCTTGTCTGTGGCAGCAATTCCGTCCCCTCTTTGACGAGCCGCGGTTTTAGCCTGAATGCTCACTTTTTCTCTTTTTGCTTCAAGAATATTATGCCGCTCTGATTCTACTTTGAGAATTTTAAGGGCGCCTTCAAGTCGCTGCAAACGATCCTCAAGATGAGGCAACATTTCTACCCTCTTCGTAATCTTTTCATTTTGTACTTT
>JACKQG010006502.1_pt1 | contig 12283 bp, 12 predicted proteins | sample 8237621 | NCBI WGS metagenome assembly JACKQG01 (sample SAMN15677084, study PRJNA649215) | marine metagenome | biome: marine; feature: Black Sea; material: saline water; isolation source: suspended particulate matter (SPM) from the Black Sea western gyre | collected 2013-06-09/2013-06-10 | depth...
CGGCCATGTGCATCATGATTCTGGAGGTCTACTACCGCCACATGCCGCTGTACGGGGCGGCGGCGGTAGAGGGTGAGTTCTAGAGGTAATCGGGGGCCAAGTAGGTCCCGTCTGCCGGACGGGACCTGAATTGCCGAACGACGCTACCACGCGCGTCAAGGTCCCGTCCGGCAGACGGGACCTACTTGGCTATCCTCTCCCGAATCTCTGCGATCTCAACGGCCCGATGCTCTTCGGCCGACTGGTAGCAGGCGTCGATCAGGGCCATGGTGTTGAGATTGTCTCGTCCGCCGATCTCCGGCTCATCGCCCGTCTCCAGGGCGCACAGCAATTGGGCCATGGTGCCGACGAACGCGTCGGGAAACCAAACTTCGTTCCAACGTGGTTGAAACCAGTATCCTGGGTGATGGTTGGTCGTGAAGTCGATCGTGCTGGGAGTCGGGTGGGGATAGTCGGGCCAGCCTATCGTTCCGCGGGCCATGCCGTCGGTTCCCTCGACTCGCCAACGTATCGAGATATCCTTCTCTGCGCCCTCCAACGCGGGCCCGGTCCATACGTCGTCCCACGACGATGCGCGGAAACCGTTTTCATATTCGAGGATGTACAAACAGATCCCGTCGGTGTGGTCAAACTTCTTCGACGTGCGCGGGTCGCTTCGCACGCTCGCATAGACGCGTTCCGGATCCCCAAATAGATAACGAAACGCATCCAGATGATGGATCGACATGATGCGCAGTGTGACCCAACCGAGGCCCTCTTGCCACGGCATCCAGTGCGGGATGGCGCGCATGTCGATGCTGGCAAAGACCGGTTCGCCAAGATAGCCGCGATCCAGGAGGCACTTGCACGCGCGGATCGACTGGTCGTAGCGCATGTTCTGGTTCACCGCCAACGTGATTCCCGCGTCTTCGCATAGCCGAACGATCTGGACGGCCTCGGCATAATTCACGCCGAGCGGCTTTTGAGCCAATACGCCTCGGATCGAATCGCTGTGTTTGACCACGTCGCGAATCACCGACAACTGGATATGGGGCGGCACAGCGATGTCGACGACTTGGATTTCGGGGTCGGCCAACATCTCCTGGTAAGTATCGAAGCACCTCAGGTCGTGACGTTCGGCAACCGGCAACGCGTTCTTCGGATTCCGCGATGCAATCGCAACGGGATTGAAACCGACTTTACGATACGCCACCAGGTGGCAATCTGCCATGATGAAGCCCGAGCCGATGCAGCCGATCGGCACGTCCTTGTTCTGCGGCATCCGAGGCAAGTAATCCAGGTCGAGCGAGATGTCACTGGCAGTCATAGTTCGTCACTGGCTACAGTTTCGATTCTTCGCGTGGTATCGTCTTCGTCCTGCAGGAGAAACCGCTGCGATGCCGCGGCTGTCTTCGCACCAATCTCCTTGATCGCCGAATCGGGCACTTTCTCCAGCGGCGTGTAACGCGGGTGATGATGTTCCTTGTAGGGGTCATTGTGCTTGCTGTTGTAGCAACAAATCAAGGCCCAGCGCGGTTTGTCGCTGAGATTCGCATCGGACGTGTGCAGCAAGTTCGAGTGGAAAAACAGCGCCGTGCCCGCCCGCATTTCGCAGTGGACCAACTCCAGGCGTTTCTTGGCCTCCTCGACTCGCGCCAAATCCGCACCGGATTGTTCACCGCTGAAGCCATGTTCGATGCGTCCCATCAAATGCGAGCCGCGCAGCACCTGCATGCACCCGTTCTCCTTGGTACACGGATCAACGGCGATGAACACGCTTAGCATATCCGGAAACAGACAGCCGTTCATGTACCAGTAGCCATAATCCTGATGCCATTCCCAGGCCCCGCCAACCTGCGGTTGCTTGGCGCTCAGCTTCGAATGATAGTGGTAAACCTCGTCGTCCAGCAGTTGCTCGGTGGCGTTCACGGTCCGCTCACTCCGGGCAATGGCACCGTAAATGTCGTCGCCGGGATGATTCCATAGCGTCAGGTTCGTGCGACGTCCCGACGCGTCCATGACGCCCATCGCGTGGTCCTGCAGCACATCGTCCGATCGACAAGCCTGCTGAAGCAATTGCGTTTCCTCCTGATCCAGGAAATCTTCGACGAACAAGTAGCCGTCGCGATGGAACTGTGCGATCTGTTCTGCGGTAAGGATTCTCTCAGGCATGACCTCGGTATCCGTAGTTGATTCAAGTGTGTTCAGAATCGAATTCCATCCCGCAGGTCGACCGCCTGCATCAACCGGTCCGTCTCTCGATAGGCTTCGGTAACCCATTCAACGATTCTGTCCGGCTCCGGCGAATACTCCAATTCGATAGACAAACAACCGTCGATATTCAGTGCCTTGAGTTCCTTCAAGCAGGGCTCGAAGGGCACGACACCGCGGCCCGGCGGCAGGTCACCGTGGACCTTTCCGTCGCAGTCCGAAATGTGGGCGTGGATCGCCTTGCCGTCCAATCGCCGCATCTGCTCCGGACCGACTCCAGCGAGCATCAAATGCGAGATGTCGATGTTTGCCTTGACAGCCTCGTGGTCACAGTCATCGAGAAAACGAGACATGCTGTCCACGGAATTCACTAAGGACAGCTTGAACGGTTCCAGCTCCAACGCGATCTGCAGCCCCAAGTCCGCCGCGTAGTCTCCCAGGATTCGGCAGCTCTCCACGCCGGTTTTCCACTGCTCGTCCGGCGCGATCACTTCCTGATTCCAGATATACTCGCCAAGCACCAACAGCACGTTGTTCGCTTCATACTCATAGGCCAAATCCAGGTAGGACTTAACGCGGTCCACGTGGAAACGCTGCACACTGGGATTGAAGTCGATCAATCCCACAGCCACGCAGCAGATCGACACGATCGGCAGGTCAAGCCGGTCGCATTCGTCCTTGATCAGCCGCCGCTCCCGGATATCAATATCCAGCGGATCTGCAAAGATGTCGACGGCGTCGAAGCCGATTTCCTTGGTCTTGCGCAGGCCGAACACAGTAGGTTGGCCGGTCTGGACCCAGGCAGAGTTGATCAGGCCAAGTTTCATGGCTCTTTTGTCGAGGAAAGAGGTTTTCGTCGTTGGCTGCAGATGGGCTATGTTGGGCTCGTTTGAAATGTCCACACCTCTCGTTTAACCCGAAGCCGGAGGCGATGGCGGGAAGCAGAATGGACCGCCCACACGCACCGCCCGCCATCGCCTCCGGCTTCGGGTTAAACGAGGGCACGTGAAACCGACGGCACCACGGATGTGCACATCAGGTCAGCCGCGGTTCTGACAAAGCTGGCCTGTACCTCGAGTCCCGCCTTACATGGATGTTCCCGCGTCGACTACAATAACCGCTCGACTTTGTTGGCAATAACCGCGCGGCAGATGGCACGATGTTCTTTAGCTTTGACGGCATCGACGGAACGGGCAAATCCACTCAGATGAAGTTGTTCATCGAATGGCTTCGCGGATGCGGCTACGACGTTGTCGACTGTCGCGATCCGGGCGGGACGCCGCTGGGCGAGAAGCTCCGCGATATTCTCCTCCATAAGTCAGACATGTCCATTTGTCGCCGCGCGGAGATGTTCCTGTATATGGCTTCACGTGCGCAACTTGTCGCGAAAGTAATCCGCCCGGCGCTCGACGCGGGAAAATCGGTCGTTTCAGACCGCTACCTCTTGGCCAACGTCGCCTATCAGGGTTACACGGGCGAGGTCGACGCGGATGACGTGTGGCGAGTGGGCGACGTGGCCGTCCAAGGCGTCAAGCCAACGACGGTCTTCCTTTTGGACATGCCTGCCCAGGATGCGTTTCGGAGGCTCGATCGCGAACAGGATCGCATGGAGGCGCAGGGCCGTGACTTCATGGAGCAAGTCAGACAGGGATTTCTTAGGGAGGCGGATCGCCGTTCCGAGATCATTGTGATCGACGCCGCGGGCGACATCGACTCTGTCCAAGCCGACATTCGTAGCGCAGCCGAGCGTCGGCTCCAGCTTGACGAGAATCAGACATGACATGGGCCGGAGTTCAAGGACACGACAATATCGTCGAGCAATTCCGCCGCGCGCTCGTTAGCGGTCGTTTCGCCAGTACTTACCTGTTTGTCGGTCCGGCGGGGATCGGCAAACGCCTGTTTGCGATGAAACTGGCTCAAGCCCTGCTGTGCGAGCGTAATCCCGCGCAAGACCTGGACCCGTGCGGCTTTTGCCCGGCTTGCCAGCAGGTGGACGCTCTGTCGCACCCCGATCTGGAAGTGATAACCAAGCCAAAGGATCGGAGCTTCATTCCAATCGAGCTGTTTATCGGCGACCGCGATCATCGCATGCGCGAGGGCTTGTGCCACCGCATCGCCTTGAAGCCTTTTCGCGGTGGGCGCAAGGTCGCAATCATCGACGACGCTGACTTTCTGAACCAGGAAGGCGCCAACTGTCTGCTGAAGACGCTGGAGGAACCGCCGCCCCATTCGATGATTGTCTTGATTGGCACCAGTGAACAGAAACAACTGCCCACAATTCGCTCGCGATGTCAGGTTATCCGTTTTCGGCCGCTGCCTGAGGAGACCGTGGCCCAATTGCTCGTATCGCAAAGCCTTGTGGACGATGCCGACGAAGCAGCGCGTCTGGCGGGCCTATCCGGCGGCAGCTTGCAGCGTGCGCTCGAATCGGCCGACGAGCAAGTAGGGGAATTTCGTCAGATGCTGCTGACGGAGTTGAGCCGGTCGGATTGGGATTCCGTCGAGTTGTCCAAGACGATGGGCCAATTCGTGGACGCAGCCGGCAAGGAAGCTCCGCCGCGCCGCGCTCGTTTGAACCGATTGATCGGCTACACGGCTCAGTTCTACGAGCAACTGATGCGATCGCTGTCGGGTGGCACGGTCCACGGCGACGCGGAGTTGGTGCGCGCGGTTCGGGCGGCCCAAAGCACGTGGCCCGGCGATGCCGAGACCGCGGCGGCGTGCCTGGAACGTTGCCTGGAGGCCGAGGGGCAAGTCCTGGCCAATGCCAATCAAGCCACTCTGGTGCAGTGCTGGCTGGATGAACTGGCCACCACGACGCGCACAGGGTGCCCCGTGGCGGCGTAGCACGAGTGTCGGTTAGGCTCCTTCGCCGTTCAGCGTCAGGACCAACCGCCGCCGACCTCCGTGATCCCGGTGCTCGCACAGGTAGATTCCTTGCCAGACTCCCAAGGCTAATCGACCGTCGCGGACCGGGATGGTCAAGGACGGCCCGAACAGGGATGACTTCATATGAGACGGCATGTCATCCCGTCCTTCGAGGTAGTGAGCGTAGGGGAAATCCTCTGGCACGATCGAGTTAATCAAGGACTCCATGTCCACCCGAACGTCAGGAGAAGCGTTCTCGTTCAGGGTCAGGGATGCGGACGTGTGTTGGATGAAAACGTTCAAGAGTCCAACTCGAATCGCCTTCAGCTCTGGCAGACCCTCGATAATGTGATGCGAAATCAAGTGAAAGCCGCGGTGATGGGCGGGCAACGTCACCGTTTTCTGATGCCAGGTCATCGACATATCCTCTTGTGAATAAAGGTCTTTGGGCGATTGGCGCAAGAGTCGCAATGCGAGCAGTCGCGCCAAACCGACCGATAGTCGCTGGGCAGGCAAATTTTTTTCGAAAAACTCGCGGATGTTAAAATAGGAAACTTGACAATCGACGCGTCAGAAGAATAATAGGACGTTTTTGTGATCGAAAGCATCTTCCCGCCTGGGCTCGGGCGGTAGATTCTAGCCCTTTCCCGAAGAGCAGCGAGCGTTTTTAGCAAGTTGCTCTCTGAACTTGAATTCAAGTTCGACCGAGCCGGTCTCATACGCAGCGATGCAAGGAAGCGTCGGCTAACGGTTTGTTGCCGTTATTTGTGAACTGCATGCCAAGCTCGGTCAAGGTCTATCCACGTGTATTAGGTTTTGGAGGTTTTGAAGTTTGATGAACAACGTACAGAATGTGTTTGAGGCGATTTTGAAGTATGGTCACGACGAAGACTTCGTTCCGATTGAGTCGGATGAATTCCATCCCACGAATGCTCCTGCCGGGTCTCCGCAGAAGATCGACGCTCTGCGGAAGCGAGTCGAGTTGGGGCTGCCGCTGTGGCACGACGACGACCGGATGAACTACAGTGGTCTGACGGGCGCGATCCGACCGCGCGAGTAGATTGCCTCAATCACACCCGCCCAATGAAAAGGCGTCCTTCGGGACGCCTTTTTTCGTGTCTGCGGACCGATACCGCGCTACGCTTCCGGCTGGCTACTCTGCATCCCCTGTCGCTTCTCCAACTGCTCGCGAACGTAGGTCAGCCAATCGGGCGACGGAGGACCGTAGGGCCTGAACTTCTCGAATTCGCCTTGCTCTTCGCTGTACAGGATCGCTCGGTGTATGCCAAGACGGCTGGCCTCCGGGCTGTCCATCAAGTTGGCCGAGTCCGTGGCACCCATCTGGAACAACACGCGTATGGCCAAATCGCTCATCGACTGGCGGTCGATCCAGCGGTTGACGTTGGCAAACGTATCGCACCAGATCAGCGAATGAACACCAAAATTCGGGCCTTCGCGCAAGATGGTGCTGAGCTGCTGATCCAGGCCGGCGGCCTGCTGTTCGTCGAAGGAGAGGTTGTAGTCGTCGGATTTACGCAGGTCCCGGAAACGGGCCAAGTTGAACAAGACCAGGAAGATCGGCGGCGCGCTGCTATCGCTGGCCTGCAGTCGGCGGTCGACCTCGCCGGCTATATCAGAGATGGCCGCAGCTATGTCGCCTGGAGTCGCCACTTTCATTTCCAGCGGCAACTGCTTCGAAAGCCGCGTCCAGAATCCCGCCGTGGGCGACTCGGGTCGTTGTCCGTCAAACACATAGAAACTCGGCTGGTCTGATGTGGACGTGGTCCTGCCGGGCACTGCTTCTGCGGCGAGGCTGACGACGCAATTGGCGAAAACGCCCAAGGCTTCCTGTTCCTGCTGGCCGACCATCAGCACGTTGGTTCCTCCCTGGCGGTGAAACACGGCCGCTGCGGGTTCCTTGATTGCCACGGCGGCCCCCAACCAGGCTCGCGGAGCCAGCTTGTGGGTCGTTGGGGCTGCGTCCTCCAGACATGTACAGAGCACTTCGTTCTTGGCTGGATCAGCCGGCACGTTTCCTTCGAACACAATCGGCGGCGTTAATCGGCATTGCTGCTGACGTGCCATCTCGGCGATGCGTTCGAGGTACTGCTCGCGCTCGTAGTCGGGCAGCCATACGACTTGGAACGGATGATTACCTTCGAACAGACCGTTGGCGTCGTTGTAGATCGCTTCGCCCGGCCGGCCGAGCAACCGCGCGGCAGTATTGTCGTCGCTCAGGATCAAATGAGCGTCCGCTTCGCTGCACTGCAAGGCAATACGCACAGCCATTTGGCCCAGGGTGGCGCGAGCCAGCGAATATGCGCCGGCCAACGTCTGCGAACCCAGCAGTACATGAATCCCAAACGCTCGTCCTTGTCGCACTAAACGGTCCAGAACCAGCGAGGCGTCTTGGGAGATCTTGTCGTCCTTAACGAAAAACTCTTGGAATTCGTCAATGATCAGCAAGATGCGCGGCATCACGGCCTCGGGGTTGGCGTCGCGGTATCCTTTCAGATCCTGCACCCCTTGCTTGCGGAACTCGTCGCCGCGCCGTCTGAGTTCGACGTCCAGGCGATTCAGCACACTCATGCCGAACTCGCGCTCGCTCTCGATGGCGATTACGCGCGCGTGGGGCAACTGGAACGAGGCGTAAGCTTTGAATTCGACGCCCTTCTTGAAGTCGATCAAGTAGAAATGGACTTCGTTCGGGCTGTAGTAGATCGATACCGTCGTGATAATCGTGTGCAGCAGGGTCGATTTGCCCGAACCGGTCTTTCCCGAGATCAGGACGTGCTGCGAGGTGCCTTTGCCGAGTCGCAATGTTCGCAGATTCGTCGCTCCGGCGCGTCCCAGTGGCACCTCCAATTCCGCGCGGCTGTCGCAGTCCCACCACTCGTTCGCCTGCGGAACCACCGCTGTGAACGGCACTTCGACGCGACTGGCGTCCTTCGCACGCTCGCCCACGGCCCGAACGATCTGGGTGAACCGTTCGTCGTCGGGCGGCATGTCCAGCGCGAGCGGCAATTGTTCGAGATCGTCGTCGCGGAAACAGAATCGCTCGCCGTCCCACCGCAGGGTCACCGCATTGGTTGCCAAGTCCGCCACGTCGAAGTTGCGTGGCATTTTCAGCTTGGTGTCGATCGTGACCAGGGTGTACACGCCGCAACGGGCGCCGCTGGACGCGATGCTTACCAAACGCCGTGCCGCCTCCTCGGCGAAATTCGCCGGAAAGTTGGCGACAACCAAAATCTGAAACGGTTCCGCGACCTCGCCCGCGTGTTTGTTGTACTCCTGGATCGAATCAAATTCGTTTCGCAGGTACTTCTGGATGACGTTTTCCATGTGCTCGGTCAGGTCGGCCAGCCGTTTGTTGATGTGGATGGCTTCGGTCCAGATGCGGCTGGCGACCAGCTTCTCGTCGTAGTCCGCCAAGTGCATGAAGGCCGAGAAATTCTGGCCCAGGCCGATCGGATCGATGATCGTATAACGGACCTTGCCTGGTGGCAGCGAAGTCAACAGTCGCAACATCACGTTCTGCAACGAACGAACCGCCTGTTCGCGCCCCTCGCCGTCCGCGACGTACAGCAGTGATGGGCATTCGGGGTAGGAAAGAGCGGAAGGCAACGAGAATTCCGTCTGCGTCACTTGCAGGCGCTCATGTTCCGGCACGCCATCGTCGATCATGTCCAAGCGGAACCCCAACGTACCGAAACGCAGGGCCGGCAACTCCTCTTCCGGCGGCGTCCACGTGGTCGGGTCCATGTCGTGCCACTCAGGCGAGCGACGGTCGCACAGACTGTTCATCTCCTCGACCGAGCCCTCGAAGCCAGACATCCCGGATGACCAGCGACTCACCAGATCCTCCCATCTCTTGTCGGACTCTCGCTTGCTCTCCTCCAATTCCCGCTGTCGCTCGTCTATCAATTGCTGGGACTCGTCGGTAAACCGGCGCTCGCGCTCGTTGATCAGTGGCGGGTGTTTCTGGTCCAGCGACTTGAGGGTCTGGTTGTAGTCGTCTTGAAGCTTCTGTCGCCGAATTGCTCGCTCTTCAGCAGCTTTTTGGAGTCGCATTTCGTGCCGTTTGGCCAAGTCGATCCTGGCATTCGACCACATGGCGTGTGCTTCGCTGATCGCCGTCTCGCGCCGTTCGACGTGTTCTTCGTACTTGCGTTTCGCTTCCTCCTCGGCGTGGCGCAAGGCGGCCTGGATTGCCGTTTCGCCGTCCGCAATGGGGCCCATGAAAGAGGGTACGACGGATTGAGTTTGCCTGCGCGAATAGGGCCGGACGATTCGCCTCACGATCAAGCCGGTGGCCACGGCAATGGCAACGGCCGCGACGATCTCCCCTACCGGGTGAAACCAGTCCACCACCAGCGACGTCAAGCCAAGCCCGATGGCGGTAAACAGAGCGATGAGAAACGGCCAGCCAGCTTCGAGGAACATGGCGGCGGGCTGCCGTGTGAGTATTCGGAGTTGCCGATGTGCCGCGGTGTACGCAACCTGGTAATGCTCCAGCGGGTCGCCCTCCGTCGCGTCTGCGGCTTTCGGCAGTTCGTCGGGAATATCGCACCCGCGACGGCGCAGGATTTTCTCGGCTTGCTTCCGAAGCTCGCGCAGTTCGTCCCGCCGTTTCTCGCAGCGCCGCTTGTATCGATCGAGTTCCTTTTTGGGCTGATCCTTTACCTGATTGAACGTATCCTCGGCGTCGCGACGAGCAGCCTGATACCGGCGTTTCGCTCTGTCCAATTCGTCCTCGTAGTCTTCCTTGGCCTCCTTCTCGAACTTCTCCCCCTCTTGCACGACCGCGTAGCTGGTCGATTCGTAGTTGAATATCGTCTTCTCACGCTTCTTCTGGTATTCTGTGCGGAGCTTGGTGATTTCCTCTTCAAACTCGGCATTCAGATTGTCCCGCTTTGCCCTGTATTGCTCCATCACCTGTTCGTCGCGGGCTTCGTGCTCCTTGTCGATATCAACTTCTCCAGCAGCCCGCTCCTTGACGCGCACCGCGAGGTCGCTCAGCAATTTTCGTTGTTGCTCGACGAGTGTATTTCCCATGGTTACCGTCCTTGATCTCCCTCCAGGTCCTTCTCCGCTTGCTCGATCACACCCCTAAGCTCATGGACGGCAGCCGCTGCCAAGGTGATCTGTGGCGGCAAGGTCTGCAGGAAGTTCTTTTCGAAATCCTGACTCGCCTTGTCGTTCCAGTGCGTCTTCAGTTCCAGCCATTTTTCCCTCAGCTTCGCCGTCGATCGCTTCATGCGACCCATTCCGGTGACCAAATCACAGCATTTCATGGTTCATTCTCTTCTGGAGTGTCCGAGGAAGATTCCGCGCCCGTATTTCCCGGGCCCGCCTCGGAAGGAGCCGCCCTTTCGGTGTACTTGTCCAACGCCACGGCCATTCGCTCCAACGCCGCGACTCCGCGAGGCAAGTCGGCGTCCAAGAAATTGGCCAATCTCCCCAATCGACCTTCAAACTCATCGGCCCGCTGCCTTAATTCGACACGCCATTTCCGTATCGCTCGCACCTTCTGCTCTGCGTTCCGCAACCGGCGTTTGGCAGCCTCGTAGGCAAGTTTCTTCTCGTAGTTCGATCGCCTGTCGTCGGCCCCGATCGATGTTTCGGCGCGCGACAGATCAGACCTCGCCTGGACCAGTGCATCCGACGCGTTGCGGACTTCCTGCGGCCAGTAACGCGCACGATCGTGCTCCAACCAGTCGATGGCACGGCGCATTTCCAGCAGCAGTTGCGTGATTGCGTCTCGCAACTCCGCTTCGTATTCCTGCAGCGCGACTTTGAAATGCCGCACCGCATCGGTCGACGTTATTTTGGCCGAGCCGCCCATACTAGGATTGCAGGTATTCGTCGATGTGATCTGCTTTACGCAGCAAGTAAGGCACGTGCCGATCGTTATTGTCTAGAAAACGGCCAATCAACTTCATGCCCTGTTCGAATTGTTCAAGGAACTTCCTGTGCTCCTGGTCGCGCCAACTGGCGCCCAACGCAGTCAATTGATTCGACAACGACCTGGCTCGGTCGCGCACGTCGTTGTTAAACTTCTTCAGACTCCGGGCGAACTCCCTTAGGTCGTCCGGGTCGACTACCGCTTGCGGCATGGTAGACTCCTTTTGGTAGTCATTCCGGGGATCTCGTACGCATCAAAGACGACGGATGTGAAAACCCCCATCGACGTTGATTCGATCGCCCGTGGTGAAGGGAAAAGCATCCGACGTTAAGGCCACAACGGCTTTGGCGACGTCTTGCGGCGTTCCCCAGCGGCGGATGGGCGTCAAGCCATCGGCAATCAACTTGTCGTATTTCTCTGTCACCGGGGCCGTCATATCGCTGGCAACGACACCGGGACAGACCTCGTAGACGCGGATATTCTCTTCGGCCAATCGGTCGGCCAGCAGCAGTGTCATCATGCCCATCGCCGCTTTCGCCATGCAGTAGTCCGCACGATTCGTGCTGACAGTGTATGCTGAGATCGACGAGACGTTGATGATTGTGCCCCTGGGAATCTCGCCTGCCTTGATGGCCGAGATCATCCGATTGGCCGCGGTTTGAGCCAAGAAAAACGGACCCTTCAGGTTCGTCGCGAATACCAACTCCCAGCTCTCCTCCGTCGCGTCCAACAAGTCCTTGCGCCCCTGGGACGTAATGCCGGCGTTATTGACCAGCACGTCCAGACGGCCAAAATGCTCGTACGTCTGGTCGATCAGACCGGCTCGGTCGTCGCGAGACCCAACATCCCCACGCACGGCGACGGCTCGCCCACCGTGGGATTCGATCTCCGCGACCACCTGCTCGGCGGAATCGGGGCTGCGGAAGTAGTTAACAACGACGGCGTGGCCGTTCTTGGCTAATCCCAGCGCGATTCCGCGTCCTATCCCGCGCGACGATCCCGTTATCAGAGAAACCGGCGTATCGATCATGTGACCTCCCTCGCGTCGTGTTGGTCCGACGGCCTCACAGTTGCACACAGTTCTAAGTATACATGAGGTCGGTTCTTGACGACAATCCGCTTGCCGCGATGGCGACATACGGTGCAGATCGCGGTTGGGCAGTTCAATCGTTGCCGAAAGGAGGCTTGCGGGATGGCGAAGCTGACAAGCGAGGCTTGACGTTCGAAGTGCCCGACCCGATCAGCCGAATTGACAGCGTCTAGGCCGACCGTCGCCTTTGCGGCGTTGCCAGCAGATCTCGGATCATCACGGCGATTTGC
>JACKQG010002224.1_pt2 | contig 12281 bp, 11 predicted proteins | sample 8237621 | NCBI WGS metagenome assembly JACKQG01 (sample SAMN15677084, study PRJNA649215) | marine metagenome | biome: marine; feature: Black Sea; material: saline water; isolation source: suspended particulate matter (SPM) from the Black Sea western gyre | collected 2013-06-09/2013-06-10 | depth...
ATGACATACCAACACATTACTGTTCCTGATCAGGGCACAGCTATAACGGCGAATGCTGACAATAGTTTAAATGTTCCAAATAACCCCATTATTCCTTTTATTGAAGGTGATGGAATTGGTTCTGATATCACACCACCGATGCATGATGTCGTTAATGCGGCGGTTCAAAAAGCTTATGCAGGTAAAAGAACCATACACTGGATGGAAATTTATGCTGGCGAGAAAGCGACTCAGACCTATGGTGAAAATGAGTGGCTCCCTGAGGAAAGTCTGCAAGCGATGGAAAAATACATCGTTTCCATCAAAGGCCCTCTTACCACACCAATCGGTGGCGGAATGCGCTCTTTGAATGTAGCGATTCGTCAAAAGCTGGATCTGTATGCATGTGTTCGACCGGTAAGATATTTTAATGGTATCGAGACCCCTCTCAAAAGGCCGGAGGATACCGAGATGGTTATCCACCGTGAAAATACCGAGGATATCTATGCTGGTATAGAATGGGAGTCTGGTTCAGCTGAAGTAAAAAAACTCATCAAGTTTTTAACCGATGAAATGGGTGTTACCAGCATCCGCTTTCCAGAGACTTCCGGTATTGGTATCAAGCCGGTGTCATCAGAAGGCTCCACGCGTTTGATCCGTAAGGCAATGCAATATGCGGTCGATAACGATCGTGACTCAGTAACCCTGGTACATAAGGGTAATATTATGAAATACACCGAAGGTGCATTCCGTAACTGCGGCTATCAACTGGCTAAAGATGAATATGGCGCCACTCTGATTGGGGATGGTCCATGGTGTGAATTCAAGAACCCTAAAACCGGGAAAACGATTACGGTAAAAGATGTCATTGCCGATAATTTCTTACAGCAAATACTGATTCGACCTGCCGATTACGATGTCATTGCCACGCTAAACCTAAATGGCGATTACATTTCAGATGCACTGGCCGCTCAGGTTGGTGGTATAGGAATCGCACCTGGGGCGAATATTGCAAATACTGTCGGTGTTTTTGAAGCCACACATGGCACCGCACCAAAATATGCGGGCCTGAATAAGGTTAACCCTGGATCACTGATACTTTCCGCTGAAATGATGCTGCGTTATATCGGATGGACGGAAGCGGCTGATTTAATCATCAAAGGGATGGAAGGTTCGATCAGCGCTAAAAAGGTTACCTATGATCTGGCGGGTAAAAATCCGGCAACGCCGCCTCTGAGTACTTCTGACTTTGCTGCTTCTGTTATTACTTATATGTAATAACAGCTAACACGCTTTACATTAATGGCGGCTACTACTTTAGCCGCCATTTTTTATTTCATATCCAGATGTGAAATCGCTGGTTTACTAATGCGATGTAAACCGGTGATCTCTACAACCTTGGTGGCAATCTCTTCAATCGACATGGTTGTAGTATTCAGATAGGGAACATTGAACTGTTCAAACATCTGCTCTGCGGCTTTGACTTCATATTTGCATTGCTCCAGCGATGCGTAGCGGCTATTCGATCGACGCTCTTCGCGGATATGTGCCAGTCGCTTCGGGTTGGTTGTCAGGCCAAATAATTTACCCTTAAATCCTCTGATAATGGCGGGCAGGTCTTCTGACTCCATATCTTCTTCCGTAATAGGGTAATTAGCCGCCTTAATGCCGAACTGTAATGCGAGATACAGACAGGTCGGTGTTTTACCACTGCGGGAGACGCCGACGATGATAATATCAGACTGTCCATACATTTTAGTGGTCATGCCATCATCATGCAGCATGGTGAAATCTATCGCATTGATGCGGGATTCATAAAGGCCCTGATTACTGATGCGGTGAGATTGACCGGATTCATGAATGGAGTGAGCATGTAATATCAGTTCCAGATCCGGTAAAAATCGCTCAAACGGGTCAATGATCAATGCCTTTGACTGATGAATGATGCGACTAATCTCTTCATCTGCCATGGTCGAGATGACGATAGATTGCAGCTCATTATCGGCGTTTTCAGCGTTGATTCGATCGACCAGTTTATAGGCTTTCTGGGTGGTATCCACGAAAGGTATAGTGACCGAAGAAAACTGAATACCTGGAAACTGAGCAAGCAGACTATGGCCTAAAGTTTCTGCAGTGATCGCTGTTCTATTGGATAAAAAGTAGACCCGCCTAAGCGGTTGGTTCGAAGTATCATTCATAAAGTTATATAAACTACATCTAAAGACTTAACCTTTTTAGGTATTTGATAGATTATTGATTATGCTACATTCAGTCTATTAATAACTATAAAAAGCTGTTTGTCTAATTATGAATACTATCAATTCTAAATTTTCTAATCGTCAGGTCATTGGACTTGAGCATCTTGGTATGAATGATGTCCCCATTGTGGGCGGGAAAAACGCCTCTCTCGGCGAAATGATTTCAAACCTGTCTAATCTTGGTGTCAGTGTGCCGGGTGGCTTTGCCACCACTGCCGAGGCATACAGAGAGTTTCTTATTGAGGCTGGTCTGACGCAAAAAATCAATAAAAAGCTGTCTGAATTAAATGTTGATGATGTCAATGCGCTAGCGGTCGCTGGAAAAACCATCCGACAATGGGTGATAGAGGCTCCTTTACCGACGGCGCTGGAAAGTGCTATTCGGGAAGCCTATGCCGAGATGGCAAGTGACGGTGAGGACACAACGGTTGCGGTTAGATCTTCGGCGACTGCAGAAGATTTGCCGGACGCCTCTTTTGCCGGACAGCAGGAAACATTCCTGAATATCAACGGTATCAATCAGGTTCTGCATGCGGTGAAACTGGTGTTTGCCTCTTTGTTCAATGACCGTGCAATCTCTTATCGAGTCCATCAGGGCTTTGACCATGCCGAAGTCGCGCTTTCGGCGGGAATTCAGCGCATGGTGCGCAGCGACCTCGCTGCCAGTGGAGTGATGTTCAGCATAGACACCGAGTCCGGTTTTGAGGATGCGGTCTTTATTACCGGCAGTTATGGCTTGGGTGAAACAGTGGTTCAGGGTGCGGTCAACCCCGATGAGTTCTATGTCTATAAAAAGTCTCTGGCGGCCGGTAAAAGAGCGATTCTGCAAAAAAATCGTGGCAGCAAATTAATCAAGATGATTTATGCACAGGAAGAAAATCCGGAACATGCAATTCAAACGGTCAGCGTCGACCACTATGAGCAGCAGCAGTTCTGTATTTCTGAAGAGGATATCACCGAACTGGCAAAAATGGCCGTGACCATAGAAAAACATTATCAGCGCCCGATGGATATTGAGTGGGCGAAAGATGGCCTGACCGGACAATTATTTATTGTACAGGCCCGCCCTGAAACGGTAGTTTCACGTGAAGGGCAGATTATCGAACGCTATGTCCTGAAAGAACGTCCAAAATATCTTGTTGAGGGACGTGCGGTGGGTAATCGTATCGGTCAGGGAACCGCTAAGGTGATCACCGATCTGAGCCAGATGGATCAGATCGCTGAGGGTGATGTACTGGTCACCGATATGACCGACCCCGACTGGGAACCGATCATGAAAAGAGCCTCTGCGATTGTAACCAATCGTGGCGGGCGTACCTGCCACGCCGCGATTATTGCGCGTGAAATGGGCATCCCTGCTCTGGTTGGCTGCGGCAATGCAACGCGTATCATACAGCATGGATCGAACGTTACCGTGTGCTGTGCAGATGGCGATAGCGGCCATGTCTATCCCGGTTTACTCAAGTTCGAACATCAGAAACATGAACTCTCAAAAATGCCGGATATCCCGGTCAAGGTAATGATGAATGTAGGCAATCCTGAAAGGGCATTCAGCTTCGCCAAACTACCACATAAAGGCGTAGGTCTCGCGCGTCTAGAGTTTATCATCAACAAGATGATCGGAATTCATCCCAAGGCTCTGCTCAACTTTAATCAAATCAGTGCTGAACTGCAGCAGTTAATAAAAGAGCGTATAACCGGCTATCCATCCCCGGTGGATTATTACGTCGATCGACTGGCAGAAGGTATTTCCACCCTGGGTGCTGCCTTTGCACCGGAAAGAGTCATCGTGCGACTGTCAGATTTTAAATCGAACGAATATGCCCATTTAATCGGTGGTGAAATCTTCGAGCCGGAAGAAGAGAATCCGATGATCGGATATCGCGGAGCTGCCCGCTATCTGTCGGAAGATTTTCGTGACTGTTTCGCGCTGGAATGTCAGGCGATTAAACGAGTTCGTCTGGATATGGGAATTACCAATGTCGAGATCATGATACCTTTCGTGCGCACTCTGGAAGAAGCGGCCGGGGTGATTCAGCTATTGAAAGAGAATGGTCTGGAGCGTGGCAAGGATGGTCTAAAGATCATCATGATGTGCGAACTCCCTTCCAATGTGTTACTGGCAGCAGAGTTTCTGGAGTATTTCGATGGCTTTTCGATCGGATCGAACGATTTGACCCAGCTTACTCTGGGCCTCGACAGAGACTCAGGCCTGATCGCGCACTCGTTTGACGAGCGTAATCCTGCTGTAATGAAGCTGCTGGAGATGGCCATAGTGGCCTGCAAAAAAGCAAATAAATATGTTGGCATCTGTGGTCAGGGCCCTTCCGATCATCCGGATCTGGCCAAGTGGCTATATGAAAAAGGCATCGATAGTCTTTCATTAAATCCGGACACCGTGGTTGACACCTGGCTATTCATGGCGGACCAGAAGAAAGATGCCTGATTATGAACATCTGGGCAAGGGTGTCTACCATCTGGATAGTCATTATACCGGTGCTGGCGTTGCCAGCCTGTATGCCATTGTGCATAACGAGGAAGTTGCGTTTATAGAAACCGGCATAGCCCATTCCCTGCCCTATGTGAAACGCTTTCTGCACGACCAGGGGTTAAGCGCCGATCAGGTGCGCTACGTGATTCCAACCCATGTCCATCTGGATCATGCCGGTGGTGCCGGCGTGATGATGCAGACATTTCCTAACGCCGAACTGGTGATCCATCCACGCGGTGCGCGCCATATGATTGACCCTTCTCGCCTGATAGCCGGTACTATTCAGGTGTATGGCGAAAAGCTCTTTCACGAAATCTATGGTGATATCCCGGCGATTGAAGAAAGTCGAGTGATTGTGGCAGAGCATGAAACCCGCATTATGCTGAATGATCGAGAGCTACTGATCGTCGATACCCCCGGACATGCCTACCATCACTTCTGTATTGTTGATGCCTTCAGTCAGGGCATTTTCACCGGTGATACCTTTGGCCTGTCTTATCCGGATGTTTTGACTCATGGAAAACGTTTTATCCTGCCGACAACCACACCGGTGCATTTCAACCCACAGGCGTTGCACTCCTCTGTCGATTTGCTGATGTCGTTTAAACCTGAACGGATGTATCTGACCCATTTCAATGTGTTACCCGATCCCGCATTACTGGTGGATCAATATCACAACTGGATAGACAAATTTGTAGCATTGACCGAACAGATCAAGCCGGTCGATAACTCGCTGATTCCAGACATGATCGATCGCATGGGAACACAGCTTGGTACAGAGTTTGGCATACCAGCCAAGGTGCTGGAAACAAAACTGGCGATGGACATCAAACTCAACTGTCAGGGACTGGCCTACTGGTACCAGCATCGAGATGACTGAATCGAGTGTGTGGAAGCCGCATGTTACGGTTGCCGCCATCTGTGAAAAAAACCACCGCTTTCTGCTGGTCAGAGAACTGGTAAAGGGGCGTGAAGTGTTTAATCAGCCAGCCGGACATCTGGATCCGGGGGAATCGCTGGAACAGGCGGTGATTCGTGAAACACGGGAAGAAACTGCCTACGATTTCACCCCTCAACAACTTTGTGGAATCTACCGCTACATCCCGCAACGGGGAATTGAGGAAACCATCATCCGCTTTGCGTACAGTGGAGTCGTCGGTCAACAGCATCAACATCCGCTCGATGAAGGTATTCTCAGTGCAGAATGGATGACGCTGGACGAGATCCGGCAAACACGCGCCGATCATCGTAGTACGTTGGTCCTGCAATGTGTGCTGGACTATCTGGAAAAACCATCCTACCCTTTGCAGGTTTTCAGAAGCGCCTGTCAATAATTTGAAATTTACCCTAATCGCCATCCAGTTTATGTTGCTGGGTTTCACCTCTACCAGTGCTTTAACTGCAGAGTTTGTGCAGTGCTTTGATTTTGGCTGTAAATCAACCCGCGAAATCGACTTTAATGAAAACCAATGGGCAGCCATCCACCGCGTTTTCTCGCCTGCGGCATTAACAGAATGGCAGGAAAAGCAGCAGATTCGTCAGGCCATCGCCCTGATGGAACAGTATGCCGGTGAATTAACCGGCACCTATCAGGACAAAGCCGGAAATTACAGCGGTGAGGACCTGCCGTTTCAGCAGGATTGTATCGATGAATCCACAAATACTAGTCAGTACCTGATGGCGCTCCAGAATCGCAGCCTGTTGCATTGGCACCAGGTCGCCGAAAAAAAGCGCAGAATGGTCTGGTTTGCAACCCACTGGTCAGCCGTAATCCGGCAGAATGACAGCCAGCAACTGTATGCCGTTGACTCCTGGTATCGAGATAACGGTGAACTACCCTATATTCAGAAACTCGAAGACTGGCAGCTTAAAACTAGCTTTCCGGTTTCACTCAATCCCTGATCAAAACAATATGTCAAAAGAAAAAATTATCATCGGAATATCCGGTGGCGTCGATTCTGCGGTAGCCGCCCTGTTACTTAAACAGCAGGGCTATGAAGTCGAAGCCCTGTTCATGAAAAACTGGGAAGAGGATGATACGGCTGAGTATTGCTCTGCTACGGTCGATCTAGCGGATGCCCAGCAAGTCTGTGATCGGCTGGATATCCCTCTGCATTCTGTCAATTTTGCCACCGAATACTGGGACCGGGTGTTTGAGTATTTTCTGGAGGAATACCGCAAAGGTCGCACCCCTAACCCCGACATTATGTGTAATAAGGAAATCAAGTTTAAGGCCTTCCTCGAATATGCCCGCTCGCTGGGAGCAAGCCGGATTGCCACCGGTCACTATGTACAGAACAGAACGCTGGAGGGTCGCACGGAGTTGTTACGAGGGCTCGATGAGAATAAGGACCAGTCCTACTTTCTGTATGCTCTTAGCAGTTATCAGCTATCCACCGCGTTGTTTCCGGTAGGCCGGCTGGAAAAGCCGGAAGTGCGTCAGCTGGCACAGGCACAGGGGTTTGATGTCTTCAACAAGAAAGACTCTACCGGAATCTGTTTTATCGGAGAGCGCAAATTCAAGGATTTTTTACAGCAGTTTATTCCTGCGCAACCGGGGTCGATACAGACGCTGGAAGGAAATACCATTGGCAGTCATTCCGGGTTGATGTATTACACCATCGGCCAGCGCCAGGGACTGGGAATTGGCGGGCTACAAAACGCATCCGAACAGCCCTGGTTTGTGGTGGCCAAGGATTTGCAGAGTAATATTCTGGTCGTAACTCAGGGGCATGACCACCCTGCTCTATTCCACACGCATTGTGAGATTCAGGGGTTACACTGGATTAACCCGCAAAATATTCAGCTTCCATTTAGCTGTAGCGCTAAAATCCGCTATCGACAGCAGGATCAGGCCTGTACAATTAGCGCTATTCACAACGCAACCGCCACCGTCCAGTTCAGCAAGCCTCAACGCGCCATCACAGCCGGTCAATCTCTTGTATTTTACGCACAGGAAGTCTGTCTTGGCGGCGGCATAATCGATAAAGCATACAATCTCAAATGACCCAATTACACGATCAAACGCTGGCTCTAGCCAGCATGTTTCAATCGGCCACGCTGATCAATCAGCTGGCACATGGCAAACCTATCAATCAGGCTGCTTTCGACTGCAGTATGGATAGCCTGTTTACGCTGGAGGCCAATTCCACCGAAGACATTTTCGGCTATGGTGATGGCCTGATACAGGGATTGAAGACACTCATCGATTACCTTGACGGGCAGCATAAAAGTCCGGAGCGGGTAATCGCCTACTACGTGTTATCCATGATTAAACTGGAGAGTCGTCTACTTAAAAACAAAACGCAAGTGCAGCAGGTTCATAGTGGGCTGGAATCGATTCAGAAGCAGGCTGTAGATTTTGAGATGTCGCAGTCAGCCAAAGCGCATAAGGTTGACGGGCTCTACCAGAAAACCGTAAGCACCCTGAAGCCGCGTATCATTGTGCAGGGCGAGCAGGTACATTTAAATAACAGCGATAACACCAGTAAGGTGCGTACCCTGCTGTTTGCTGGCATTCGCGCGGCGGTGTTATGGCGCCAGAAAGGCGGTTCGCGCCTGCGCTTGCTATTTTCGCGTAAAAAATATGTGCAACAGGCACAGAAAATTCTGCAACAGTTTTAATCCCGTCCATCCACTCGCCTGATGCAAAGTGACCTCGTCAAAGGCGCTGCTTTTATCCTGCTGTCTGAACTGTTTTTCGTCCTGATGGGCACCCAGGTCAGAGAAGTATCTACTCAGCTGTCGAATGAAATGATTGTGTTCTTTCGTAACCTGATCGGCTTACAGATTATCGTTCCACTGGTGATGCGCAACGGCTGGAGTTCACTCAAATCGAGCACTCCGCAGTTACACCTGTTACGCGGTCTGGCCGGCGTCAGCGCCATGTACTGTTTCTTTTATGCGATCGCGAATCTGCCACTGGCGAATGCGATGATCCTGAAGATGTCGGCACCGCTATTCATTCCACTGATTGCCTTTATCTGGCTGAAAGAGCCTCCAAGCTGGATGATTGGTCTGGTTGTGATACTCGGCTTTGCGGGCGTTATCCTGATCATCAAGCCTGATTTCGATGCGCTCGACCGGGTCGCGATGATTGCACTGGCTGGCGGTTTTTTTGCCGCGGTGGCTAAATCGACCGTGAAACGGCTGACCAACACCGACAAACCGGCCACCGTGGTGTTTTATTTCGCGCTGACGGCGTTGACAGTTTCCAGCCTGCCGGCTTTCCTTCACTGGCAAACCCCGAATAGCGCACAGCTTGCGCAACTGATACTACTCGGTGTACTCGCTTCGGGAGGGCAGTTTTTCATGACCCGCGCCTACTCTTATGCGCCTGCATCCCAGATTAGCCATTACAGTTATAGCTCGATCCTGTACGCCTCCGCGTTTGGCTGGTTACTGTGGGACGAATGGATGGATAGCTGGGCCTGGTTTGGAGCCGGTATGGTGGTGATTTCAGGGGTATTACTGATCCGCAGAAAAAAACTGGTCAGTTAAACCGCTATTTCAACCAGCGAGTTTTTCGAGTTTCACCGCACAATACTTAAACTCCGGAATTTTAGCCACCGGGTCGAGTGCTTCATTGGTGAGTAGATTGGCCGCCGCATCGTTATAACAGAAGGCCATAAACACGGTTCCGCTCTGTACCCCACTATCCCTGCGTGCTCGTGCCGTCAATTTACCACGCCTTGAAACGATCTGGACCTTTTCCCCCGCCCGGATATCCAGCGCCTGTAGATCATCCGGATGAATACTGATTACCGGTTCGGGTTCCAGCGTATCCAGCACCCTGGCCTTGCGCGTCATACTGCCCGTATGCCAGTGTTCCAGCTGCCGTCCAGTGGTAAAGATCAGCGGATAGGCTGCATCGGGTAGCTCATCAGCATGGGTATAGCGGGCCGCGACAAACCTGGCGCGGCCGTCGGGCGTCGGAAATCCTGCGGTAAAAATCGTCGGTGTACCAGCGTCTCCTTCATGTTCCAGCGGATAAGTCAGGCTATGCTCCTGATCGAGCCGTTGCCAGCTGATCCCGGCGAGTGCCGGCATAGCCTGACGGATCTCGCCAAAGACGTCCTCCGCACCCTGATAATTCCAGTCGAGCCCCATACGATTGGCGATTTGCTGAATGATCCACAGATCCTGTCGGGCTTCGCCCGGAGGATTCACTGCCTGCCGCCCCATCTGCACGCGTCGATCGGTATTAGTAAAGCTACCGATTTTTTCCGCAAACGCCGAAGCTGGCAGGATCACATCGGCAAACCCGGCGGTTTCGGTAAAGAAGATATCCTGCACCACCAGATGATCCAGCATCGACAGCGCCTTGCGTGCATGATTCAGATTCGGATCCGACATCGCCGGATTTTCCCCTTCGATATACATCCCCTGAATTTTACCGTGATGGATGGCGTGCATGATTTCAACCACGGTCAGACCGGGATTCGGGTCAAGCTCGCAGTTCCATAACTTTTCGAAACGACTGCGCGCGACTGGATCGCTGACCTGCTGGTAGCCCGGTAACATCATTGGAATCAGGCCGACATCGGAGGCACCCTGTACATTATTCTGCCCGCGTAACGGATGTAGCCCGGTTCCGGCACGACCGATCTGACCGGTCATCAGCGCCAGCGCAATCAGGCAACGTGCGTTATCGGTGCCGTGGATATGCTGCGATATGCCCATGCCCCAGAAAATCATTGCGCTACTGGCCGTTGCATACAGGCGTGCAACTTCGCGTAGCGTGGTGGCGGGGATTCCGCAGATGGGTGCGACCTTTTCCGGGCTGAAGTGCTGCAGGTTTTGCTTAAAAAGCTCAAACCCTTCGGTATGCTGCTGGATATAGGTCTCGTCGTGCAAGTCCTCTTCGAGTATGCAATGCATCAATGCATTCAGCATCGGCACATCCGTATCCGGGCGGAACTGCAGGAAATAACTCGCATGTCGGCTCAAATCGGATCGATACGGATCCATGTAAATCAGCTTTTTGCCGGCCTTAACCGCATTCTTGATAAAGGTTGCGGCGACCGGATGATTCACCGTAGGTTTGGCCCCAATCACCACGATCACTTCGGCTTCGCTCACATCCGACACCTGATTGGAAACGGCTCCCGATCCTATACCTTCGAGTAAGGCCGCGACCGATGAGGCATGACACAGGCGTGTACAGTGATCGACATTATTGCTGCCAAAGCCGGTGCGTACCAGTTTCTGGAACAGGTAGGCTTCTTCATTGCTGCCCTTGGCGGAACCAAATCCGGCCAGTGCAGTGCTTCCAGCTTCATCCCGAATACGCTTCAGGCCGTCAGCGGCGAATGCCAGTGCTTCATCCCAGCTCGCTTCGCGGAAATAATTTAGCCGGTCTGCGTAAGCTATCAGTTCAGTGCTTTTTACCATCTCGGTACGCCGAATCAGTGGACGAGTCAGGCGTTCAGCATGGTGGATATAATCGAAGCCGAAGCGTCCCTTGACACACAGTCGGCTTAGATTGGCCGGGCCGTCGCGTCCTTCCACATGGATAATGCGTTCGTTATGGATATGATAGGTTAACAGGCAACCGACCCCACAGTAGGGGCAGACCGTATCGATCTGGCGCTCTGAAACTTGCTGATCATCCAGCTGTGCGGGTAATAACGCGCCCGTCGGACAGGCCTGAACACATTCACCACAGGAAACACAGCTGCTTTGTCCCAGTGCATCATCCAGATCAAATACAATCTTTAGCTGATTGCCGCGTCCGGCGAGGCCGATCACGTCATTTACCTGCACATCGCGACAGGCACGTACGCAGCGGGTACACTGAATGCAGGCCGCAAGATTAACCACGATCGCCGGGTTGCTGTGATCCATGTGTGCTGGTTCACGACGACTGAAACGGGAACCGCTAATGCCACGGCTTTTGCACCAGTGGGTGAATTCATTATCCTGAGTTTTATTCGGTGCGGGCATCTCTGTACCCAGCAGTTCCAGTACCAGATTCTGAGATTGCAACACACGGGTACTCTCGCTATCCACCACCATACCCGCCGTTGGCTGACGGCAGCAGGATGCGGCAAGCACCCGTTCACCTTCGATTTCAACCAGACAGGCGCGACAGTTGCCGGCAGTCGGGTAACCCGGTTTGTAGCACAGATGAGGAATGTCTATTTTATGCCGCATGGCGGCCTGCAGGATCGACTCGCCTTCGATAGCTTCGATAGAGTCGCCATTCAGTTCGAATGTGACCGTCATGCATCAAACTCCTGCGGAAAGTAGCGCAGCGCACACAGCAACGGATTCGGCGCTGCCTGTCCCAGCCCGCAGATGGAGGCATCCATCATCACCGCCGACAGTTCCGTCAACAGTTCGCTATCCCAGTCATCCTGCTGCATCAATTCTGCTGCCTGGGCGCAGCCGACGCGACAGGGCGTGCACTGGCCACAGGATTCGTGGGCAAAAAAGCGCATCGCATTCAGCGCCAGATTGCGTGCCGAATCCTGCGTGGAAAACACGATCACCGCTGCCGAGCCGATGAAGCAGCCATAGGTCTGTAAGGTATCGAAGTCGAGCGGGATATG
>JACKQG010006503.1_pt1 | contig 12281 bp, 10 predicted proteins | sample 8237621 | NCBI WGS metagenome assembly JACKQG01 (sample SAMN15677084, study PRJNA649215) | marine metagenome | biome: marine; feature: Black Sea; material: saline water; isolation source: suspended particulate matter (SPM) from the Black Sea western gyre | collected 2013-06-09/2013-06-10 | depth...
CCTTAGTTAAAAAGTTGATTCGACTTTACTACTGACTTCCTTATACCTTTAAAGGATATTAGCCAAAGAATTTAAGTAATTTCCTGCAAAACATGAAAGTATATTCTTTTATCCAACATCACTTCAGCAACAGGACTTTAGAAAAGGTTCGTGTTTAAACCGGAAAGATCACGATATCCCGCTGAAATATTTCATAAACTGCACTCGTTCGTATGCAGCCGGGTTTCCTGATTTTTCAAAACTCATTTTCCCAATCATCTCATCAAGAGTTGAGAAATTATGCCTTTCCATATAGGCATCGAGCTCCTCAAGCATGGGACTGATCACCTCATAGCCTTCACTATAGAGTACAGAGGCGATCTGTCCGGCCTTTGCTCCCGCAAGAAGCTGTTTGATCAGTGCTTTTCCGTCATGAATACCTGTCGAGGCAGCTATGTCGCATGGAACCCTGGATGAAAGCATCGCGACCCATCGTAACGACAGCGAAAGGTCCTGGGGAGAACTGAAGACATTTGTGCTTTTCACCTCAAAATTTTCTATATCAATATCAGGAGAAAAGAACCTGTTGAACATCACCAGGCCGCTGATACCGGTTGAAGCGATCTTTTCTACAATGTTTGCGAGTCCGGAAAAATAGTAGCTGATTTTGGCCGCGACCGGAATGCTGATCAGTCCGGTGACTTTTTCCAGCACATCCAGGTACACCTGCTCACTCTGTCCGCTATCCCTATCCGGATCCGAAGGAAGCATGAACATATTCAGCTCCAGTCCGTCGGCACCCGCACGCTGCGCCTGGACGGCAAAATCCGTCCATTCTGAAGAGGAAACACAATTGATACTCGCTATCACGGGAATATCAACTGCATCCTTACAACCGCTGATAAGATCGAGATACGCTCTGAGATCGTTTCCCCTGGTGTAATTCCGGATATACTCTTCTGCCTGTGCATAGTAGTAGTCCTGTTCATTACTGTCAATTGCGTATCCGGACTCATTGTGAATCTGTTCTTCAAACAGCGACTTCAGTACCACCGCGCCCGCGCCTGCATCGGCTGCTTTTGTAACGCTTTCAACAGATTCTGTCATGCCGGAACTGCCCGCGATAACAGGATTTTTCAGTTTCAATCCCATGTATGTTGTCGATAAGTCAGCCATAAAATCTCCCGAAGATCATAGTGTTAGTAGTGATAAGCCCCTGAAGAAACAACGTTGGGCAGTAGCGCCCTCTGGAGTTCAGCAAAGCGGGGCGGAAAAAGTCTTCAGCGCGAATTGTCAATACGTCCAATCAGATCGATAAGTTTTTTTGCAATATCCGTATTGTCATACACCCCGTTGAACCGGTTAGCGCCCTGACCTATGGCAAAAACAGGAACAAGTCCTGCGGTATGCACTGAACTTGTCCATCCTATCCCTGCCTTTTCGTTTAATATCGCTATGAGCGTTACGGTAAGGGGATCTCCTGATCCATAGGCAAGGGCAGTGCCGCGTCCTTCCCGGCTTGCTTTCCAGGCATCCCTGATCGCCGTCCTTTCCCGCGGACTCAGCTTCAGCGAAGCATCAAGTGCAGAATCCCCAAGGCCAAAATAGACTTTCGCGCTGTCAAGAACCATTGGAAAGGAGACGTTTTTCCGTTCAACCCACGTTTTGACCTTACCGGCAAACGCCTGAAAAGAAAGCTTCTGGTGACTTAAAATAGTGAAATCGCTTTCATAGGCGGTCGCTCTGTTTCCAAGCGCAAGCCCTCCGCATTCATGGTCAGCGGTCACAACAATAAGTGTTTCGTCAGGATGAAGCCTGTAAAAAGAGACCGCTTCTGCGACGGCCTCGTCAAATTCCAGTACTTCATGCGCTGTTGTAGCCGCATCGTTCGCATGGCTTGCCCAGTCAATTTTTCCTCCTTCGACCATCAGGAAAAATCCTCGATCATTATCCAGGAGTCTGATGCCATGCCTCGTAAAATCCGCAAGCGTGAGCCCGTCCGGAGCCCTGTCGATAGCATAGCCGAGAGCGCCTGTACCGTCATAGCTGCCAAATGCCCAGTATTTCCTGCCGGTAACCGCCTTTCCCAGTGCCTCCCATCCCTGTACTACGGCATAACCGCTATCCTTCATTGTCCCGACCAGTCTTCCCAGAGGCCTGCCGTTATCAAGATCACCGAGGGCATAACCTCCTCCAAAGTAATCGAAACCGCTCGAGGCCATTTGCGCTGCAATTTCAGCATACATTTTCCGGCTGTCAACATGAGCATAAAAACAGGCAGGTGTGGCGTGATCGATGCTGGCGCTGGAAACAATGCCTACCCGCATACCTCTATCCCTCGACATCTCCGCCATGGTTTTCAGGGTGGCCGTATGAGACCCGTTCTTTCCGATTGTCCCTATGGTTGTCTTTTTCCCTGTAGCAAGTGCGGTTCCTGCCGCCGCAGATCCGGTGATATAGCGATTTTCTGCATGCGTCGCCGCCATTCCGGACGCCGGAAAAGAGGTCATTTCAAGAGAATCTCCACTTTCAAGCAGACTTTCTGCAAGCTTAACCTGCGCAGCACCCATGCCGTCGCCGATGAAATAAAAAACATATCTGGGAACAACTTGTTGAGCAGGGATCCTGTCAGATTGAACCATGCCCGAAGTACTGCACGCGACAAAACAGAAAACTGCACCGATACAGGTCACTATACTGATCAACCTATGGCTGAAACCTCTCATATTCAACTACTCCTCAACTGATTGATTCGGGAACGTATATACTCGACAATGGTTGCTATCGCAACGTCCTTTTCGCAATCACAGAACATCTGGTGCTCGGAACGTTCAAGCCAGACCATATCTTTTTCATTCGGTTCAGTTCCAACACCATTGAAAACAATATCCGAACTGTCCTGAGTCACTGTCTGGTCATTACGGTTGTGCATGATAAGCATCGGGCAGCGGATGTCGTGAAGGCGCGACTCGGTAAATGAAATCAATTCAAAAAAAGACATGATGGCATCGGTCGGGGCCCATAGATAATGGACCTCCCTGCTCTTCACATCCCGGTCACTGAAAGCGACATTGAGATCCCAGCTTTTTATGAATGACTGTAGCATGGGAGCAAGAAAGTGGAGCGGTCTTCCGGGACCAAGCATGGATACAAGACGAAACGAAGGCGCCGCAACCACGACAGAATCAAGTGTAGCACCCTGATATTTTGCCGCCAGATTCAGTGCAATAAGCGCTCCCATGCTATGGCCGACCACAAACACCTTGTCGACTTTTTCAGACAACTCATGAAATGCCGTTTCGGCGTCTCTCATCCAGTCACACCAGGTTACCCCCCGCAGCTTTTCAGGAGAAGATTCACTATGACCTGTAAGAACAGGAACGCTGACACGAAGGGACATCTTTTCAAGCGGTTCTATCAGCGAATTGACACTCTCGATCGTAGCGGTAAACCCATGGATAATCAGAACTCCGAATGCGTCGCTTCTCATATACACTCCTCTATCCGATCATTTCGCAGTTATACTGACTTGAATTTTAAAGTACGGCAATCCCGTCAAAAAACCATTCTGCCGTGCATTTTGATTTCAATTCTCCCAACCTTCCTGAGAAAATGGTAATTTTCATCACTTTTAACTACTTTTTATATACAGGCTCTACTGTATAATCCTGATTTCACAAGCAGCTGACACCATGCGGACACCATCTGTATTCATAGCGCTTGTTATGTTGATGTTACTGAGTTCATGCTCTGTGGTGAAAACCACGGCTAAAGCAGCATATTCAGTCGGCGAATTCGCGGTAAACACCGTAACCTCTCCATTTACTCATGACGAGATCGAGTCAATTGACGGGCTCTCTCCTGAAGAAGCAGTCAGACAGGGTCGGGTTAAAAACGCGCCCTACGTCGTTTTCGGAAAAACTTACGTTCCCATGAGCGTTGATGAATCGCAGAATTACAGAGAGACCGGCCTTGCCTCATGGTACGGTGAGGAAACCCGTGAAAAAGATGGTGGTCATATGACTGCAAACGGCGAAAAGTTTGATCCTGACAAGTTCAGCGCGGCGCATAAATACCTTCCTCTGCCGATTCATGTCCGCGTCACCAACCTTGAGACAAGGCAATCGCTCATTGTCCGCGTCAATGATCGCGGACCTTTTGCGCATGACAGGGTCATTGACCTCAGCGCCGGCGCGGCAAAAAAACTCGGTTTCTATCAAAAAGGGACCGCCAAAGTATCGCTTGAAGTTGTCACGCAAAGCGCAGATGCAGGGCCCTGAGCATGGCGAACGATGACTATACCGCTCTTTGCAATGACCGATAGCCGAACATTTTACGACAAGGTTTATGAACTTGTCCGTCTTATCCCCGCAGGCAAAGTCTCCACCTATGGCTCCATTGCCCAGAGCATAAGCGTTCGTTCGGCAGCGAGAATGGTAGGATGGGCGTTGAACAAGGCTGACCTTGAACAGATTCCGGCTCACAGGGTTGTCAACCGGAACGGAGAACTGACGGGAAAAAGTCACTTCTTCACTCCTGACACCATGCGCCGGATGCTCGAAAAAGAAGGTGTCAGCTTCAGAAAAAACGGTTCAGTCGATATGGAGAAACACCTCTATCGTTTCACCCCTGCTGTATCACAGAAGCATCATCCATGAACCGCTTGAGCCCTGAATCGGTCAACGGGTGTTTCAGCAGCTGTCCTATGACGTCGAAAGGTATGGTTGCAATATCGGCGCCCATCAGTGCCGCCTCGACAACATGCTGCGGATGACGAATACTTGCGACAAGCACTTCAGTCGGGAAACGGTAGTTATCATATATTCTGACTATCTGATCCACAAGCGCCATACCCTCGGTACTGATATCATCAAGCCTGCCGACAAAAGGACTGACATAAGAAGCTCCCGCCTTGGCTGCAAGGATTGCCTGTGATGGCGAAAAAACCAGTGTCGCGTTGATCCTGATACCATTGCCTGACAAATGACGCATCGCTTTAAGCCCGTCACGGGTAAGGGGGCATTTCACCACGACATTGTCATGTATCGCCGCCAGCTCTTCCCCTTGGGAAATCATCTCCTCCGGAGAGAGTGTCGTGACTTCCGCGCTGACAGGTCCGTCGACAATCTCACAGACCTTGGCGATATGATCCTTGAAATCCTGATAGGTGAACTTCTCAGGATCGCTGACGATTTTTGCTACCAGAGAAGGATTTGTTGTGACACCGTCAAGTACGCCCAGATCATTGGCAGCGCTGATCTCTTCAAGATCCGCAGTATCGATAAAAAATTTCATGTGGGCTCCGTTTTTTTCTGTTATCGGATGCTCGCCTCTTCACGTATCATGGACAATGCCGTCATGACTTGACAACTGAAGACCGCTTTGTGAAAACAACGAAGTGAAGCATCATGTTCCCGGAACAGGTGAAAGAGATTCCTTCCTGCTCACCATACATCCTGAATTTTCACCCGTGTCGTCACACCGTACGGGCGAAAAATTTTTCGCCCCTGCTTTCCTGTGTTCCTGAGGCGTAACCCATAGAGAAAAAGGCTTTCAATGAACATAATCTGAATAATTCATGAGAGTTCGAAACCCCGAATTCTAGAAATATACATTGAACCGATCATGCGCCCGGACTCCCTCCTGAAAACCAGTAAACAAGCTCAAAACCACATACAGTCATGCCGCCCTGTGTAATAATATTACACGGGGTGATCCGGCATCCATGCAGACCCAGGCACCAAAGATGGATTCCCGTGTAAGACCTGTGAAATAGATGCTCAAATTTCACAGGTCAGGCACGGGAATGACAGAAAAGTGAAAGTTTTCCTTCATTGTATACCTTTTTTTCTTCCTTTGATGAATTATTCAGGATAAGACCCCTCGTTTCCCGGAATTAAAACATGACGGAGGGCTCTCAGGTGCGACAGCAATCTATCCTCTTAAGAATAAAATGCTTTATTTGCAATTCAATCTTGAAAACTCCTTTTCCGCTCCATTCCTGCAGAGATATTTCATTACGAATCAACGCCCTGAAGTTCAGACATAATTCAGCACCTGTCCGGTCAATTGTGAAGCAGTTTCGATCGTCCCTCTCATGCACAAATAATCGTCATTGATTCAAGCCTTCTTTGCCCTTTTCCGATCCATCAATGGCCGGAGGAGCAACAGCTCTGCTCTATCTGCAACTCCCAGACCACATCCTCACCGCGGCGTTCACGGGCTTCACGGATCAGCCGCAGGTTTCTTGCTGTTGTTTCGGGCTCCCAAGGCTCCCTGACATGGGCGAGTGCATTGGCAAGCGCTGCAGCGGCTTCCTCCCGGTTCTTTGCCAAAACGGCAAGCTCAAGAAGCGTAGCATAATCCCAGTAATCCGGTTTACCGCCCGCTATCCTCTGCTTCACAGCATAAGTGACAACCGGCAGTAAATCCTTCTGCCGGGGATCGCGGAGCTCTTTGGTCTCCATGAGCGTTACGGCATTGATACCGGGATACGCATCACGCCAGTCAGCATCAAATCCTTTCACATAAGTTTCAATTGCTTTCACCAGCAACCCTTCAGCAAGTATGCTCTTACCGGATTTCTGCGCCTGCTCCCACCGGTCTTTATACACCCGTCCGAGAATACCGTATGTTTCACTGCTCGGCCCACGCTTCTCAATCAGCTCAAGCAGCACCCGTTCAGCCTCTTCACCACGGCCAGCGCGGTTGAGTGCAAGACCGAGCTGTTCCTGCACAAGAACCGTAGCCTGCAACGGTAGAGACATTTTTGGCACAAGAGCAATCATCGAATCCCACTCCTTGACTGCTCGGTATGACAGAAACAGATCGATGACCACCGCAGATTCAGCATCAGCAACCGGACCAAGCGAAGCTTCAACCTCAGCCACCGCCTCCCTGCCGTTTTTACGCGCTGCAAGAAGCCGTTTTTTCAACTTCTGCGAATATTCCACCCGATCCCTGAACACATCGGTCTTGAGCCTCTGGATATCCGGGAATCCTTCGACAAGCTGGTAGATCGGGCTGTCGATCCTGGCACAGCGGGCATCCTGGAGCTTCTCGGCAAGCAATGCCTGCGTATCAGCAAGAGCAACAGACCTGCCGTCATCGCCGAGCCGATATGGTATCGCCCTGAGTGGCGCAACATCAAAGGGCAGTTGTCCTCCCCCTTCAGCAAAGAGAAGGATAGTCGTAAAGGGTCTTACTGCATGCCGCAACCCGAGTTCATAGAAAACATTAGCGTTTGCAGTTGTAAGATCGCACACGGCATATTCGCACAGAATCAGCCTTTCGAACATGGGCTTGTGAATAATGCCCCCAGCCATCTCCTCGTCCGCACGCAAGGGATCAAGACCAGCCTGCATGATAGCGGGACTGATAAGCTCGTCATAGACTGCGTTGAAATCAATCAGCAAACCGGATTGGGCTCTCTTCTGAGCAAAAGGCATCAGCACAAAACAAAGCGGCTTTGACATTATCCCCCCCCCTCTTTTTCAATCGTTATTGCAAAATCAGATACTTATGGAAAAAAAATCAGGATTACCCGATTCCAAGAAAAAGGCTGTCAAGCTGATCGTTGGCGTTTCTCAACCCCATAAGATCAGCTACTTTCTTTGCCTGCATGTATGTTGACTCGAGTTCCCTTGGAGAAGGACATTCCTCGATATATGCCTTGTAACGCCCCAGCGCAGCTGCACTCTCTCCCTGCATCAGCAGCGCTTCGGCTTCGGTTGCAAAACGCCATTTTTCCGGCTTTGCGGATTTACAGTGGAGCAACACCTTTGCTGCCATTCGGGAAGCATTGGCTTTAGCCTCGGTTCGGGTTGAAGAGTACGCGAGGTCCATGAACGCAATGTTGATGCCATGGTAGAAGGCCTGTGCATGATCTCCAGCTTGTTCTGCTATCTTGTAGGCCTCGGCGTATAACTCCCTTGCCCTCAGAGCATCGGCAGCCCTGCGCTCGACCAGCCAGCGTCGTTTCAGTCTTCCAGCAAGGACGCCCATAGCGTCAGTACTCGATCCCTTGTATTTTTCAAGCAATGCCATAGCATCTTTTGAACGGCCAACGCTTTCCAGCGCAAGGGCAAGCAGGGTCGCCGCATCAGTATCGAGTTCCTCCTGGTGAGGCTCAAACAACTCGATAGCATTCACAAACTCGCGCGATTCAACGGCAACTGCAGCGCCTGACCATGGACCCGAAATTTCTGCCGTACCCTGCAACCCTTTGAAAAGAAGCTGAGCGCTCAAATGATTCGATGAGAGCGGCTTGATGATGTCAAGATGATTTCCGAGAACGACACAGACAGAGGCCTGAGAAAAATGTTTCCTGAAGGGCTCAAGCGAAGAGCCCGCAGGAACAAATTCATCACGATCACCTGCGACTGCCCAGAATTTGAACGGAAGGGTTTTTCCCGCAGCATCACCGAACCTAAGCACCCAGCGATAACGGAGATCCTTGACAAACGGCCCGTTGCGAACCATATCCCTGACCTGCCGGTTCAGCATTTTGAACAACGATGCCTTTGCCAGTCCGCCACTCGGGGTTCCGAAGAGAAAAACATGACTGACGACACGTGCAAGGTCGTCGTAATCCACAAGTGCTCGCTGCACAACCAGTCCGCCCATGCTGTGGGCGACCAGCGCAAGACTTTTATAGCGGTCAAGTGGAGGATTCGTGCAGCAGGTATGCAGAAAACAGGCCAGTTTCGAAATATCAGGACATGCTTCCCATAACCCCACAAGATCGATGCTTAGTTTTGTTGCATAACCAAGCGAATAAATATCCCGGTTTGCATGAGCAGGATTGTTCCTGACATAGTCGGGAAAATCCCCCCAGGTTCCCGAACTCGCATCGCCGTTGAATCCATGTATAAAAACCACAGCAGTATCGCTGCGATTGTTCCGGTGTTCGACAAGATGTGTATCTGACTTTGTCATGGCTGTTTTCCTCCTATAAAACCATCATTTCAAAGACAAAACCCCGTAGAGACTTGAGTTCACAGGCAAATCACGCAGAATTTTACAGAACGCGGCCAAGAAAAAGAGGTTCCGTCCGTGAACGAATGAACAGAACGTGGGGAACAACTCAAACCGCAAAAAGAGCAATTAGGACATATCGATGCCTGCCCACCACAACCGTTCGATGCCGTTCCAGGGGCTTCTGGCGCCGCGCCCCTTGCGCCGCCTCTGCCCCCGGCTCGTCATCTCACTCCTTTTTTGCCGGATGAGCTACCCTTTGAACTGCGGGACGAACACAAGGCGGAAGCCCACGTAGTTGCTGCGATAGACGGGGCCGTCGAAGTGGCGATAAGCCGACCGGCAATGCTGCGCATAGGTGAGCCAGCCACCACCACGAAGAACACTGTTCGAACCCTTTTCTGCCCCTTGCGGATTCTCCATTATCCCCTGCTTTCGGCACTCCTCATAGTATCCAGCCCCATACCTGTCACCGCACCACTCCCATACATTGCCGTGCATGTTGTACAACCCGTAACTGTTGGGTTTGAAGCTGTCCACTGGCACTGTTTTTTTACGATACATTCCCTTGGGATTGTTCCGGTAGGGATAGTTCCCGTCATAGTTTGCCTCATAGGTGGTCAGGTTCTCTCCTGTGCTGAAAGGAGTTCTGGTACCAGCACGGCAAGCATACTCCCACTCTGCCTCTGTCGGCAACCGGAAAAGCTCGCCCCGCTTTTCGGATAACCACCGGCAATAGGCGACTGCATCATTCCACGAAACATTGACCAGAGGATAACGATCGCCCTCAGTGCCACCGTCATAATTGATCTTCACCTCTTCGGTAAATTCGAGATACTCTCCGACCGTCACCGTATACCGACAGATCGCAAAGTCACTCACTTTCACCTCATGCAGGGATTCATTATCCTGATGACCGTATTCGTCTTCAGGGCTGCCCATGCTGAACTGTCCGCCCCGGATCAAAACAAAGTTTTCCGGAAGCTGCGGCCTGGAAGCAGGAGGCTCAACCGGAGTAACGAGCACATCCGGAGAAGCCGGCTCTAACGGCCCTGACTGCGGCACCATACAGGCAATAGCATCGATACATGCCCTGAATTGGGGATGGGTTATATCATCATGGTTCCATGAGGTCAGGTCGGCTGCCTGGATGTACCTGAATCCCAGACTGAGTTTTACCTTGTCAAGTAACAGGGGCACAAGAATATTCCTGTTTTTTGCCTCTTCGGCTTCTGCCTTCACCCATCGGGAGCCCACAGAATGCTTCGACCAGACGACCACCACACAGCATGAAGCCTCCAGATGTTGCTCTATGTATTCATCCCAGCTCTGACCCGGCGGAATATTCCGATCCCAGAATACTCGCCAACCCATTTGCTGGAGATGCTGCACGATAGGCTTTACCCGACGCTCATCCTCACGGGCGTAACTGATAAAAATATCACTCATAAAACAACATCAAATACAAAAAATATTTGCTTAATATACGCAGAAACCTACCAAACCACAGAACACCGACCTACAGTTCAGCGATTCGTACAGGGCATTGACCCGCTCACGGTCATACAATAAATATGCCCGCGATCGTCGAAACGGCCATCCGGCTCGTCCTACCGATAACGGGCACCATTACGAGAATCTTTGCCCTTTTCTCAAGGGACGGGGTCATCGGTCTGTTCAAATGCAGTCATCCGGCTTTTCTTTTGAGCTGCGGGACGAACACAAGGCGGAAGCCCACATTGTTGCTGCGATTGCCGGGGTTGTCGTTATTGCGATAAGCCAACCGGCAATTCTGCGCATTGTTGTTCCAGCTACCACCACGAAGAACACGGTTCGAACCCTCGACCGATGCCCTTTTCTCATATAGTATAGGTCAATTCGATCCTGCGATAGACGCTCTTTCGCAAGTCACGGCTGTCAGCATAATCCGTAAAAGACTCCAGCGGAATAACATGCTGTGCATACTCCTTTTGAGTCCACTGTCCGCTCAGCAGCTTCTCCGCAAAGATTCCGGACTTTGTAATAAACCGCTTCCGGCTTCGCCGAGACAGCCTGACATGATCCGAATGCGACATATAGTGGTTGGCAAAATACTTGCTGGTCAGGTTGCCGATCGGCAACCCCTGCCGGATACTGCGCTTGCATGACTGTCGATGATTTTCTCAAAAATCATGAGCAGATGCCTGTCTTTGAATAGCCGGGAAAGAAGATTTGTTCCCTAAAAAAACTGGAACGATGGGAAAAGCTTAATTTATCCAAGCCGTATTTGCTTACGACGCAGCATATCGAAGGTATTTGTCCATGGCACATCAAATGCATCACAGATAATCGGTATGGGGATTTTTTTCTTCGTGGCCTGATTGGCACTCTCAAGCGTTACAACAGCACATTCATTGACAAACGCATAGGCAACCAGCCATGGATCGGCATGATCATAACGAGCAAAGTCCTGCTTCACTGCAGAGGAATAGCCATCCTGCTTCTGAGACCAGAAAATGATTTCGGTGTACTTCTGTATAACTTCCGGGGTTTCCGTAGTGAAAAAATAATCTGCAAAGATATGATTGACCCATGAAACCAGTTCATCGTTGCCCCTGTTGATTTCAGCATACACTCGGTCAATACTTCTCAGTTCACCATCTCCTGCTTTTCTATCTAAAGCAGACCAAAATCCAGGAGCGATATCGAAGGCATAATAGTGGCGAGCGGCTGTCATCAAAACATTCGAATCGAGAAGAAAGAGTTGACTTGTACTCATACGCTTCTCCCGAATATCTTGTGTGCAAACTCGTGGAAGGTATTCTTTTTAAGGCCGGTTAACCTCCATGCATCGCTATAAAGCGTCGTTCCTGCCTGAACCGAACGGGTTAAAAAATCGCCGAACCTATTGCCAATTCGAATGTTCTGATTCGCATAAAAATCACCACCACCATCCTCACCGGCTTTTTTAGCAAGCCGCTGTTCTCGATCCTGCCATCTTCTGTAAGATCTTATGAATTCATCATGAGCAATGAACCCCATATCAAGCAGACGCCGAGCCGCCACGATTTCACTCACCTTGAACCGTTTAGCAAGCAGCTGATAAGGATTTTCTTTTCCTCTCACCTCCAGCCAGACACCTGCAAGGCCACTCGAAGAGACAAGAAACTCTGCCGCTATGCGGTTACAGGCATATTCAACTGTATTGTCTGCCGGCTGTAACTCACTCAAATCAAAAGCGGCACTGACGCCGACCCAGATATGGGCAAGCTCATGTGCGAGAGTGAACATCTGGGCAGCTTTTCCATCGGCCCCATTGAGGAACACAAGAGGGGCATAATCGTCAA
>JACKQG010006504.1_pt1 | contig 12279 bp, 11 predicted proteins | sample 8237621 | NCBI WGS metagenome assembly JACKQG01 (sample SAMN15677084, study PRJNA649215) | marine metagenome | biome: marine; feature: Black Sea; material: saline water; isolation source: suspended particulate matter (SPM) from the Black Sea western gyre | collected 2013-06-09/2013-06-10 | depth...
TAAAGAATATCAAATTTCCCCTTTTTAATCTTTTCAAAGATCAACGGTAATAATCCGGCAACAAAAAGATAGTTAACCAGGATTTTAAATAAAAAAAGCTCTCGATTAATTGTCCACAACAAAATCGCAGTTTCCAAAACAATTATAATAAAAAACCATTTTAAAAACAAGTAGTTTTTTTTTAAAGAATTATTCATATTTAGTTTGATATTTTAAACCATCAGCTTGCCCACGAACCAAAGCAGAAATTCTATTTGATAATTTTTCAGAATCATTAAAAAAAATTCTTCTAAAAAACATTCTTAATAATCTTTCAACAAATATAACAGAACTAAACAACAAAATATGAAATAAATTTGTCTCAAATCTCTTTTTCAACAAATAAATATAATTCCTCATCCGGTAATAATCGCGAAAGCTTTTTTCCGTAGTTGCGCTCACTTTGTGCCAAATTAATGCTTCTGGTAAGTACAGAATTTTAAAGAACTTGTTTGCTCTCAAACAAAAATCAACATCTTCATAATACATAAAATAGTCTGCGTCAAGCAAACCGATTTTTTCGAAGACTTCCCGCCGTATCAACATGCAGCAGCCGGATAAAAAATCAACTTCTTTTTCCCGGTTGTATTGTTTTTTATCTATTTTATTCTCACCATATTGAAAGGTTCTTTTTGTTGTTTTTGTTAAACCGCCCCCGGCTGACCATATTTTTGCCGGTTCGTTATAGTAATATATTTTTCCGCCAATGATACCAATATTTTTTTCTTCAGTAGCCCCTTTTATCAGAATAGATAAAAATCTTTCATCAACAACAGTATCATTATTCAACAAAAGAACATAATCTGAATTTCCTTTTAAAGCAAATTCAATTCCAACATTGTTTCCGCCAGCAAACCCAAGATTATTGTTATTTTGGATTAAATTAATATTATCTACATTTTCTAATTCTTTTATTGAATCATAAGTGGAATTATTATCAACGACAATAATTTCATTATTGTAATAGATCAATTGTTTGAGCGATTCGATACACTCAATCGTATCATAAGAATTATTCCAATTCACTAAAATTATGGACACTTTGGGATTTTCAAAACTATTCTGAATACTATTCATCAAAGATTACTTTTTAATTGCCTACTTTTTCTTCATAGCAAAAATTAGGTAGCGAAATGTAAAAAAATTGCTAAACAGGCGCAAAGAAATAATATTTAAAAAACGGATCATTTTACCCATACTCCGATCAACTCTCGTCATCTCAAATCCTGCTTCCCAAAACATTTTTTCAACTGATCTTTTTGTAAAAAACCGAATGTGTGTATCGTCTAATATGCCCTCGCTTTTGTATTCCCATTTACCTCCAGCCAAATTGAACAATACAGACCAGTGCTGAATATTGGGAATACTTGCCAAAATGAATCCACCTGTTTTTAAAAATGGCTTTATCTTTTTTAAAACAAACCAGGGATCGTATAAATGTTCTAAAACATCCGCAAAGATTATACAATCGAAATATTCTTTATCAAATGGCAGCTCTATTTTTTCTATGTCACCAATAATAACCCTATCTAAATTTTTCTCAGCTTCGGATTTCAATTTGTCATTAATTTCAATACCATAAACATGCGCTGCTTTATTTTCTTTTTTTAGTAAATATCCTGTGCTGCCATTGCCACAACCAATTTCCAGCACATTGTCTATTCTACGACCTTCTGGCAGCAGAGCTAACAAATCAGTGCGCTTATTTCTATAATAAAGTTTATCCTTGTTTAGATTCATTTAAAAATATTTTTAGCTTTCAATGTTGATATAAATGTATTCAAAACGATATAATCCGCCTCATCACCTTTAACCATAACAAATATAACATAATATACAAAAACAAATGTGACAAAGCTAACAAATAACAACACTATTAAATTATCAACTAGAAATACATATTTTACACACCACAAAACGATTCCGCCCATTAAGCTGAGAAGAAAAGGCTTGAGATATTTTGTATCATATGGATGTATTCTCAATTTTTTATAAACCTGGTACAGCATTATCAAATTAAGAAGCACGAAGGAAATTGCTGTAGCTAACGCCGCTCCATTGATGCCTAACCTGGGAATTAGAACTAAGTTCAAAACAAAATTCAAAACACAAACAATTATTGTAATATACATCATCACTTTTTCGTTTTCTGACATCATAAGTAGATGTTGCACAGATCCCACAGCAGAATTAATAATATGCGCGACTGCTAATATTATCAAACTTAAATATCCAGCTTCAAAAGCATTGCCAAAAATTGCCAGGATATCTTTAGAAAGAATCACTATTATTAAAAACAATGGAAAACTTAATGTGAACATCCATTTTGTTATGATTTTGAAAAGTGATGCTAACTCATCATGTCGTTTTTTGTTATACAAATCCGATATTCTCGGTGCGAACAGATGAGAAAACGAAATATAAATAAAATTTAAAAAAAATGCCGTCCTTAGCGCAGCGCTATAAACTCCCACATCGGCTGATGTCTTAAAATAACCAAGCATCAACACATCAGTCCACATGATGATTAAATTTAAAACACTAACGAACATCAGTGGCGCAGAAAACCGGAACAGTTTCTTTGTTTCATATATAGGTTTTACTTCTCCATTGAGAATATCAGGAAACAGTTGTTTCACAAATATTATCGACAATGTCGCTGACACGAAAAATGCTCCGACATAAGCTATCGTAACTCCCTTTATTTGCCAACCAAACAAATAAAACAAAATCAGTACTACAAAAATATTTAAAAGTGGATTTGTGAAAAATTCAACATAAACCCTGTATTTCAAAGTATGAAATGCCTGCGTTACAGAAAGAGCTACTAACGCGATTGTTGAAAAAGGCAGCGAAATAGCCAATATTTTAAGGACTGCTTTTAATTCTGTTTTGAAAAAAATATGATTTGCTATAAAATCTGCGCTGAAATAAACAGTAGAACCGATTAACAAGCTCGCTAATAACACGATTAAAAATGAACTGTTGATGACACCCTTGATTCTTTGCTTGTCTTTTTGTCCTTCAAAGAGCGCCACATACTTCAGGACGCCAACATCAAGTCCCAACCGGGAAAAAACACCTGAAAATTCCAAAATTACAACACCCAAAAAGAACAATCCCATTTTTTCAGCGCCCAAAATCCACGCCAACATTAATAAATACAAATAACGAATACCGGCATTAAATATCCGACCGATTAGATCTATTCTCACCCCTTCAACAATTGTTTTTAAATTCTCTACATTTTTAGATGCGCTTTTTTGAGTTTCATTCATATTTGTTTTTTCGAGTTACCTATCTATTCTAAAAAAAAACAAACCGCTAATTTCGCGAATTGACGCTAATAAAACTTATAAAAAAAAGGATTCTAATTCGCGCAATTTGCCGTTTTTATGGCAGGCTCATCTGTGAACCGTTTAACCTGAATTATTCATAAACTAAAATATAAATATGGATAGTTTTTTTAATTCTAATTAGTTAACCACTAGTATTATTTGAAACTCAATTTTTGTCCTTTATTCCTTTATGTATGAATAATTCAGGTTATCCCGCTACCTTTAAAAATATAATGAATTATGCGGATTAAAAAACCAACAAACTAACATTCTTTTTTAATCGCTAAAGGCTCAATAATTAATACCTAATGAAAACGACAGCGACGTTGTCTTTATCTTTTTACCATTTTTCTTGAAATAATTATTACCTTGAATACTCAATCTACAAAACAGGTTGCGAATAATTTCATAAGAAGAATAAAAGACAATAGCTTGATTTTTCTCAACTGCGCCGTCCAAAAAGCCCGGATAATAAGCATCGATTGGAACAATATACTCATCGAAACTTCCGCCATAATTTTTTTGGTCTGTATTTGCGCCATGTCTTAAATATTGAAAAGAACCGGAAAAGGAAAGCCTCCTTGTTTGTTGATATTTAAGACTGAAAGTAAACAAATCGCTGTTGGGCTCCATCCAATGTCCTAACGCGCTATTGTAGTGCGTATATTGTAATTCATTTTCATGCGTATATACATAAGGTCGAATCCTGGCGTATTCCAATCTTACATCAAAATTATTTAGCTTTAGTGGCTCCGTCCAAAAAACGCCGCTGCTAAATCCATATTTATTGCCATACCAACCTGTACCGAGTTTGGTGGTGGTCAGGTCATCAACTAACAATTCACCATAAACCTTTATGTTTTTAAACGCTGTGAATTTAAAATCCAATCCCATCATCATATTGTCCGGGCTGCCCAGGTAATGCTCGGCGCTGCGAAAAAACATAACCGGGTTTAAATACGACGGCTCAAAGCTTCGTCCTTTAAAAATCACAGTTTCGGAAAGTCCTATCGAGAGCCAGTCCCAGGGCGCAACTTCCAGCCGGTGTGCTGCCAGGTATTTTTTATCCTGGAGTTTGTCTTCCAACTGGAAATGATAATCGATCAAAAACGCATAGATGCTGGTAAATTTAAATTTTTTGTGCCTGTATTCGAACTTTAACTGATCATAGGATGTGGCATAATCGGAGAGAAGCAAACTGCCAGTATTAGTGCTCCCCCAGTAGTTTTTAAATTTTCCATAAATGAGTTGAAAATTTTTAATTCCAAATTTTAGATATGCTTTCGTTTCATCATGATAAATAAAATCCGCTGAAGTCGCCCGGACAAAACCAAGTCCTGGAAGCGTGTAATTTCCCAACGGGTATTTTTGATCGCCCCATTCTTTATTATCCCGAACATCGACAAAAAAGCCAAAATATTTTGTTAAGTAGCCCCAGACCTGAAATCCATTAGTAAAGTGAAATGCTTTTTCCGGCTTATTTGTTGAATCCGGTCTGCGGTAATTTATTTTGTAACGATAAACCGGATCGAAGAAAACTTTAATCTGTTCATCCTGCCAACTGATAAAGTTACGGTTGTTTTTATAGAAAAGTGATGGAAAAAATTTTTTAATTGTTTTCTGATTTTTGACTTTTTGGATTCGCGACCGATATTTTAACTTTTGTGACTTTTCTTTTCCAAGCTCTTCTCGAAATTCAAATTCTAAAAAACTCAATTGTTCCTGTTCAACTTTATTGAGAACGAATCCTTGATCTACATTTTCCTTTAACTGTTTCAGGTAGTTTGCAAACTCTTTCCGAGACAGCGGTTTAGTATGATTTAAAACTCCTCTGACAGCATGTTTAGTTTCCATCCTTTCCAAAAAATCGTAAGCCCAGTGATTTAAGGGTACATAAGGTGATTGAGAATAAACAGTTTGATGCAGTAACAACATGCAAAGCAGCAATATTAGATTTATCAATTTTGTTTTGTTTTGCATAAGGAAGATCATCAAAAACATTCTCAGCCTTAAAATTCCAAATCACAAACACTAATTATCAAAATTCCAAGCTCCAAACAATAAATTCCAATATTCAAATTCCAATTCTGCATTTACGAGATATGTGTTTGAATTTTGGAATTTGAGATTTATTTGGAATTTGGGTTTTGGATTTTGGAATTTTCTTCAATTTTAAACATTATTTAATTATTTAGAATAACATCACACACTTTCTGAATCATTGATTCTGACAACTCCGGGTACATGGGCAAGCTCAAAAACCGATCGGCACATTTTTCAGCCTCGGGAAAATCTCCCCTTTTTAGTCCCAGGTATTGGTAAGCTGGCGTCAGGTGCAACGGATATGGATAGTGGATTCCACTGGCAATTCCCGCATCTGAAAGTTTTTGTTGAAGCCCATCTCTGCCTTCAACCTGAATAACGTAGAGATGATAAACCGGTGTTGTGTTTTCTAATTCAACAGGTGTTATTACGCCAGCAACGTTTTTTAATAATTCATTATAAACATAAGCATTCTTCCGCCGGCTTTCGTTCCACTGATCCAAATATTTTAATTTAACATCAAGCACAGCAGCCTGGACTGAATCCAAGCGTGAATTACCACCTTCTTCTTCATGGATGTATTTCTTCAAACTTCCGTGATCTGCTAATTTTTCAACCTGCGTGGCAATCTCTTCGTTGTTAGTAGCGATCGCGCCTCCATCGCCGTAAGCGCCTAAATTTTTACCGGGATAAAAACTGAAACAGGCAACATCGCCAAAAGTTCCCACTCGCTTTCCAAAATAACGGGCGCCGTGTGCCTGGGCAGCGTCTTCAACTATCTTTAAATTATATTTTTGGGCTATTTCAATAATCGGATCCATGTCTGCCGGCTGCCCAAAAAGATGAACCGGAATAATGGCTTTTGTTTTTTGTGTGATTTTTTCTTCTATCTTTGAAATGTTTATGTTGTATGTTTCCGGATTTATATCGACAAACACGATTTTTGCACCGGCTTGCGTAATGGCTTCTGTGGTAGCGATGAATGTATCCGGTGTTGTAATTACTTCATCTCCCGGTCCAATACCAACAGCGCGTAATGCTAAATAAATTGCATCTGTCCCATTGGCAACGCCGACCGCATATTTTACGTCGCAATATTCAGCAAAATTCTTTTGGAACTGTTTAACCGCAGGACCTTTCACATAAGCACAGCTTTCCACAACAGATAGAATTGCTTCATTTACTTCATCTTTGATACTTTGGTATTGCGCTTTCAAATCTAAAAAGGGAACATTCTGTTGCATTTGACCTCCTGGTTGGGTGACTTTTAATTGTTATAACGAGAATAGTAATAACATATTCATTTCTATTTAGTTTGTTCGATCAATTTTTGTTGCCACAAACACCAAAATCAGGTGACCGCTCTATCGTGCACCACAATTGGAATAGCACAGACTTTCCAGAACCGCACAGCATTCAGGAGTGCACGGAGTGAAGCACTTTTATATTAGCATCGCGTTTTGAGTTTATGCAACTCCGGCCAAATTAGTCAAAACCCTTTTCGGCATAGTTTTCAATAGCACTTGCTCTGCTGGTTTTGGTACTTTGATGGGGACAAACAACGACATTGGATAAAGATAGCCATCTGCTTCGGTTTTATCCTCATCGATAACCCGATACATTTTAACAATCTCTGCCTCTTTATCCGGTAGTGTAAAATAAACTTTTCCCAGAATTAAGCTAGCAGGATTGCTATCGTTGTTGATACAAATTACAAAATTTTTCATCGAATAAACCTCTTGATTTTGAAATCCTTTCGACCAATTCCATGCGCTTCAAACCAATGGATTTCAGCGTTAAATATTTGGCTGCCGAATAGTTGAACTTGAGCGACTCCCTTCATTTTTCGCCAACGACCCTTGCCGTAATTACGTTCCAAATATCTTCGGATATACACGCCACGTCCAGTCGCGATTGTTTCAATATCCTTGATCTCACCCAGGATTTCGAAATTATCCATTTTAGTTGTTGTCTTTTTTTTTGCTGGTTTTATTTATTTCAAATTAGATTGTTCGATCAATTTTTGTTGCAGCCAAAGATTAATCAATTAGCTCACACAACTCAACACTCGCCCTCCCATCCCCAAAGTGTTTCTTTTGAGGACTGTCAGGTGAAAAATTTATTATTGCCTCCAAAATTTTATCATAATTAGCGCCAACAATACAATTCCATCCATCCTCGACTGTTTCCACCCATTCGGTTTCATCCCGTAATGTAATACAAGGTATCTCATAAAAATAGGCTTCTTTTTGAACGCCACCGGAATCTGTTAATATTTTTTGAGCATTCTTTTCCAATACAATCATATCGATAAAACTAACCGGCTCCAATAGCTTAATGAGCTTGCTATTTTCAAGTTGGTCATGTAGTTGATACTGCTTCAAATATTTAATCGTTCTTGGATGAACCGGAAACACAATTTGTTTTTGCGAATCCACCAGCGCCGAGACAATGTTTTTCATGTTTTGAATATCATTTGTATTTTCCGCCCGATGCAATGTGAGTAATAAGTAATCTCCAGGGGAAAGAGATTCTCTTTTTAAAATTTCACTTTTTTGTTCGGCTATTGGAGCAAATTTCATGGCTGCATCGAACATCACATCACCAACATTATAAACGCCCTTGTTCATGCCTTCATTTTTCAGATTGGCTACTGCAGTTTGTGTCGGGCAAAACAGCAAATTGGACAACCTGTCAGCGACAATACGATTTATCTCCTCGGGCATTTTTCGATTGAAACTTCTCAGCCCGGCTTCAATGTGCGCAACATTAATGTGCAATTTGCTGGCTGAAACTGCGGCTGCCAGGGTAGAATTTGTATCACCATAAACGAGTACCAAACCAGGTTTTTCTTGTCGCAAATATTCTTCAACACCAATCATAATATCAGCCGTTTGCCGGGCATGGCTATCCGAACCGACTCCAAGATTAATATCCGGTTTGGGAATTTGCAAATCGTCAAAAAATATCTTTGACATCTTTTCATCATAATGCTGCCCGGTGTGCAGGATTCGCTCTTCATGCTTCTTCCTCAGTTCAGCTGAAACCGGCGCGGCTTTTACAAACTGCGGTCTTGCTCCGACTACTGTTACAATTTTCAAGCTTATTTTACCTATTCTTTAAAGTATCGTTTTATTGTCAATTAATGAGTCAATTTTGAACCGCTAATTTCGCTAATTAACGCTAATTGTTTTTATTTGAGATTTTTAAATTAGCGGAATTCGCGAAATTAGCGGTAGAAATCACTTTTGTCTTGCTCTCACCGGATAAGGCGGTCTCTTCATCTTTTTCGATGGATTCTTTTTCAGTTCATCCATAATGACTTCTATTGCTTTTTCTAATTGCGGATCGTGCCCGGCTATTATTTCAGCAGGCAATTGCTCCACCTCGATGTCCGGCGGTACGCCAACTATTTCAACTACCCAACCATCTTCAGTCCAGATCGCCAGGTTTGGAGCAGAGACATATCCTCCATCCATCACAACACAGGGAATCCGAGTGTGCCTACCAAACCACCCCAGGTCCTTTTTCCTATAAGTTTGCCCAATTGAAATTTGCGAAACATCCACGGCAGCAAATCACCACCAGACCCGGCAGTCTCGTCGATAAGCATCACTTTAGGACCTTGAATTGAAGCGCTTGGTGTTTTAACATCTTCTCCATAACGCATGTTCCAGTTGCAAACAAACGGTCGCCTTAAAATATCAATATAATAATCCGCCACTGATCCGCCGCCATTAAATCGTTCATCCACAATGATGGCATCCTTGTGCGCCTGCGGGAAAAAGTAACGCTTGAAATAAGTGTGTCCCAGCGTTGTTGTATTTGGCACATAAACCCAGCGCACTAAAGTGCAGGCGAAGGCTGAGGCAAAGGCGAAGGAAAAAATCTTAAACCTTTAATCTTCTACCTTGCTCCGCCTTAGCCTTCGCCTCAGCCTTTTCGTTGTAATAGTAATTGATCTTTATTAAAAAACTTTTGCATAAAAAACAAAGATTCAACTGGTAATACTATAAGCCACACGACCATCACTAGCTCTGTCCACCTTTTTTATGTTACCTTCCACCCAGTCGCGATTTCGCAGCGCGCTTTCATTAGCAACAGGAACAACAGAGACTGTTCGATTATCTTCTGTATTTGGATTTGGGGCAATCGTAATTTCAACAATCTTTCCCGATGTGTTCTCAAAAAAACTATAAAGATTTGTGTTTGAAGTTAATTCCCTGCCGTTCACTGCAAGGAGGTAATCCCCTTCCTTTACATTTACACCGGGCTCTGTTAATGGCGACCTAAGCTCCGGGTTCCAGTTCAAGCCGCCATAGATTTTTTTGAAACGGTAACGACCATTTTCGATATTATAATCGGCTCCTAACAAGCCTCCTGGAATTTTTTCAGGATTGTGGTAATAGTCTCCTCCTCTAACACGGTGATGCCCCACTGACAGTTCACTGCACATCCATTGAATCAAGCGGTTCAAATCGCTCCTGCATGACAGATGTGGGAGAAAGACACTGTATTTTTTATGCATTACTTTCCAGTCCACGCCATGCATATTTGTAGCGTAAAAATAATCACGATTGATACGCCACGCTTCATCAAAAATTTGCTGCCACTCTTTTGCCGGATCAATTCTTACCTGAATTGAATTGATGTTAAGATTTCCTTTTTCAGATTCGCTCTTACCTGAAATAGGAACGATTTTCCACGTTTTGTCCGCCCGGTAGAGAATTTTCTTTTTATCATAAGATATTTGATAAAAATTTGCTTCTGATAAAATTACTTTATCCTTTCGTTTGTCAAGGTCGTACTCATGAAGTTTTGTACCTTTTGAAAAAGGTCCCCTGGCTGTTGCGGGCGCCTCCAAATAGTAAACCTTTCCTTCATCACCAACCTGAAGACTAAACAAGTTTCCTGCATCGACTGGAAGTGAAATAATACGGTTGTTCAAGTTTTCAAAATCTATTAAAAATGGAACTTCTGTCTTGTCCTCATCTTTTTTGGTCTTTTCGTCTTCTTCCTTTTCTTCTTTATTTTCAGCGCCCTTTTCCTCGTCGCTCTCTTTTGCCAGCGGTGATGGAACGTCTTTTTGCAGCGTGGCTAAATAAATAGCCCGCGTCATTCTCATATCAGCATTGGACATAGCAAACCAGTGTTTAACTGGCCCGGCATCTGTTGAAGCAAAAAAGTAAATATACTTGCCGCTTTCATCAAATACCGGATCACTAACATCGCTAAGGCCATCAGTGACTGTGTAAGATTTTTCCCCTTCAATTGAGTATAAATAGACCGCTTTTATATAAGATGTGGTTGTCAAAGTATAGGCGATCCATTTAGAGTCTGGTGACCAAACACCCTTAACCGAACCAAATGCGCCTGGCTCATAAATCTTTTCTGTTGCAATTTTCTTAATTGATCCACTTGTGATATTGATCCAATAAAGATTTCTACCGTTATCAGTAAATGTCAACTTTTTGCTGTCGGGGGACCAAACAGGATTACTGTAAAAACCAGATCCTTTAATTTCAAATTGTTTTGTTTCACCCTTTCCGTCCTGCTGCTTAATATGGAGTTGATATTCCCCTGGTTTGTCAGAAAAATAAGCAATAGATTTTCCACCAGGTGACCAGACAGCATTTCTTTCGTGAGCGCCTGTTGTATTGGTCAAGTTGCGCGCATCTCCTTTTTCAGCAGGAACAGTAACTACTTCTCCACGGAAGACAAAAACAGCCCTGGCGCCTGATGGCGAAATTGACGCGCTGCGAATATGGCGAGACCCTTTAGCATAACGAGAACGCAGTTCCAATAAATCAGTTGCAACACCAATGGTTAACTTTTTACTTTTCCCTTTCACCAGATCAAAAACATGAAGATACCCCGCCTGTTCAAAAATAATTTTATTTTCGCTTGCTGAAGCATCAATAATTGGAAAATCTGCAAAATGGGTCAGTTGGTTTATTTCCTTCGAATTTAAATTGTAATCAAACAGGTTAAACTCTCCATTCCTGTCCGAAAGAAAATAAATTTTATCACCAATCCACATAGGATCGATGTCGTTGCACCTTCCTTCCGGTTGATGAATTTTAATAATGCCATGATCCTTAAATGCATACAACCAAATGGTAGATGTTGTGCCGCCTCGATAATTCTTCCATTGACGAAATCTTTCAGATAAGGGATTGTAAGCCATTCTTTTTCCATCCGGCGAATAGGTTGCTTTGAAAGCGTTGGGAATTTTCAAAGCATCCGGGAAACCACCATTTATTGGTACTTCAAAAAGCTGGGTGTGTCTTCGGGTAAAAACTTTTCGGGGAGAAATAAAAAGCACTGCGGAGCCATCTGGTGTGAATCCACGAACGACGTCCGTTCCCGGGTGGTATGTGAGACGTTTGGGAATGCCGCCCTCCACCGGAACAATATAAACATCTGTGTTACCATCATACTGGGCGCTGAATGCTAAAAGTTCACCGTTCGGAGAAAAAGTTGGATTAGACTCAACACCATCATCTGAGGTAATTCTACGAACATTTTTGCCATTAATATCAGCAGTCCACAGGTCACCAGCGTAAACAAATGCAATATGATTTTTACTAATTGCCGGCTGAGTTAAAAATTTTGTGTCTTGTTTATTTATTTCGCCGATTAAAATGGCCGGAAGATTAACAATTAATATTATTAATCCTGAATAGAATAGTTTTTTCATGATTACCTCGTTTTTTTAATTAGAGCTGTCCAAAAAATGTATAATTTAATATTTTTAAAAGAATTAAAGTGATTAGTTTTTGTAATTTTGGAACTCACCCACCAGCCCCATAGCCGTCAACCTATGTGTCATTAGTTGTAAATTATCAATTAGTTATTA
>JACKQG010006505.1_pt1 | contig 12277 bp, 8 predicted proteins | sample 8237621 | NCBI WGS metagenome assembly JACKQG01 (sample SAMN15677084, study PRJNA649215) | marine metagenome | biome: marine; feature: Black Sea; material: saline water; isolation source: suspended particulate matter (SPM) from the Black Sea western gyre | collected 2013-06-09/2013-06-10 | depth...
TGTGAACCAACAGACATGGAACGCTCATAATCATATAGTTCATTTGAAAAATCTTCAGCAGGGATGATATAGCCAAGCTCATCATTTGCCAGACCGAAAACGAATTTGTAGGGAACTGTCATGGCATCTTTTACCCTAAGTCCCAGTTTCGGTAAGACCTCACCTGGGAATGTAGCTATCTGTGCATCTCCGATTTGGATTACATTCACTTCTGTTTCAACGTATCCATTGCGGAACATTTCCTTCGGTAGGATGCCAGCCTCTGTGAGCATAAGGAACCCGGGGTTTTCCATCGGCACACGCACTGCCTCATGCAGAAAAGCGATATCCCCAGACTCCTGTTCCTGTGCGTTGGCAGCCGCCTCAATCGCCTTCTGCGCTACGATGTTGCCAATGCGTTCCGCTTCGGAAAAAGTGTTCTTATCTTCTCCATCTTCATCCCGATTATCCACCGTGACCATCCCCCCTAAGGCGCCATTGATGAACAGCGTAGTCCCTCCCAGCTTGCTATCCACTTCACGATATACAGACGCCACGTAATCCGCCGTGATATACTTGCTATCCGACCAGAGAACTTCTGGATGAGCTGTGAAGTTCACTACGTTTGCTATAGATTTGCCCTTGGTATCCACGAACTGCATAAAACCTAGCGTGCGGTCAATGAGGTTTGGCGCACGCACATTTCGGGATACTCCCTTCGTCGGTATTTCCGCCTGACCGAGCCGCAGCTTTGCTGGTTGCATCACGCGTTGCGCTTCCAATACGCATGCCACAATCTGTTCCCGCAGATACTCCATATAATCAGGATTTACTCCCGAAGTCAGTTCGTTGGGTCCCCAAAGCCCAATCGTGTCGGGGCCAGAGTGTACGTGGGTGCAGGTAAGGATTGTATGGTCTGTCTCCACACCCGCCTCTCGGAGTTTCTCCTGAATACTTTGGACATCTTGCCTGATAAGTCCGATTAGGTCAAGAGATACCAATCCAAGGCGAGTTTTTCCGTCTTCAAATACAACAGAGCGCGCATAGAGCGAGTCATATACTCCAATGCTCAAACGGTTATTTTTCAGCCCGGCAAGGTATACAGGCATCTGGGGAGTGATTACATGCTTTGCCGCGCCGACCCGTAATTCAGCGTGTGCTACTAAATTCATAGTGAAAATCATCGCACATAGCAAAACTTGAAGTTCCAGCAATTTGATATATTTCATCCGTTGAAACCTCTTGAAAAGTGATGAGTAATGAGTGAAACTTGACAATGAGCATATTTCACGTCTCACGTTTTACGTTTCATTCCCCCTAATGACAATCGTAAATTCTCCCCTCGGCTGTTTCTGTTGAAATTTCTGTAGCGCCTCGCTAATTTTACCTCGATAAATCTCCTCGAATAACTTTGTAAGTTCACACGCAATGACAATCTCACGGTCAGAAAGAATTTCAAAAGCATCGTTGAGAAACTTGACTAACCGATGAGGGGATTCGTAAAAAATCAATGTTCTTTTTTCATCGCGAAGAGATTCTAACTGTTTTCGGCGTTTGCCCGATTTGGGGGACAAAAATCCTTCAAACACAAAATTATGCAAAGGAAAACCTGAGATAACAGCGGCAACAACGCAAGCAGACGGACCAGGAATTGGAACAATTGAAATACCTGCGTTGATGCAGGATTTGATAACGGGATAGCCTGGGTCTGAGATGCCAGGCGTGCCTGCATCAGATACGAGAGCGATGTTTTGACCTTGCGATAATTTTTCCATCAACGACTGAGTTTTCCGTATTTGATTGCCCTCAAAGAAACTGGTTAGCGGCGTATGAATGTCGTAGTGAGTGAGCAATTTACGCGTACGGCGAGTATCTTCCGCCGCTATCAAATCTACTTCCTTTAGAATTCGCAGGGCGCGAAGTGTGATGTCTTCTAAATTTCCGAGGGGCGTGCTAACGACGTAGAGAATACCTCGTGATGTTTGAATTTCAGAATAGTTCGAGTTGTGGCAGAAATTTTCCGCATTCTTCATCTATCTCAATCCCCAATACTGTTGACTTAAAGGCGGATAGTGTCATTGCGAGGAGCGAAGTGACGAAGCAATGACAGGACAAACATCTTAATTCAACAACATTGACCTCAATCCCTCGGTAAATTGAAATCCAGACCAGAGACTTTTGCAACGGGCGGCATGGTGCATTTGAATCGATTGCGCTGGACGCGGGTGAATACTTTGTCGATGAAATCCATCTCAAACCCCAAAGATTCCAATTCTGAAAAGGAGTAATGTTTGTCAATCATGTAGTAGAGCAATATATCCACCCGCGCGTAGGTGAACCCTAATTCTCCTTCATCCGTCTGCCCAGGCCATAGGTCAGCCGTTGGAGGTTTATCAATAATCCGTTGTGGTACACCCAGATATTTCGCTAATTGACGCACCTGCGTTTTGTATAGGTCGCCGATAGGATTAAAGGCGCACGCCATATCTCCCCAGAGAGTCGTATAGCCCAAAAGCGCCTCTGTTTTGTTGCCTGTGCCAAGAACTAAAGCATTCAGCGCAACGGATTGGTCGTATAAGATTGCCATTCGCTCACGAGCCATTCTGTTTGCTTTGCGCAATGGAGTGATATCGGGAAACTTGGCAAAATAGGCATCCACCATATCTGTAATCTCTATCGTCGTTGACGCCAGATTCAAAGCTTTGATTACTAAACCAGCGTCTCCCGCGCTCTCTGGGCTACTGGACTTGTAAGGCATGTTGATTGCCCAAACATTCTCGTTACCCAGAGCTCGGACAGCTAAATATGTCGAGGTTGCAGAATCAACACCGCCCGATAATCCTACGACAACTCTTTTCATGCCAACTTTGTGAAGTTGGTGCCTTATGAAACCTACCAAAACTTGAGAAACAAGTTCAGGGTTTATTTCAAGTGTTTTTTTTTCTGTCATTATAACCTCAAAGTCCATTGCTCAAATGTTGGCTATCCACACACATAAATTTGGGGGGGTACATTACGTTATTTGTTATGAAAAAACCATCTTGTTTCTAAATATCGTTTGAATAACATTTGAAAGAGAGCAAATTTATTTGGTCGCTGGTTCAGTCTTCAACTCACTAGTAAATTCGCCAAAATGACCGCCTACCAAAACGAGGTCAGAAATATCTACTATACCATCATCGTTAACATCACCAGTTATTCCCTCATCAGTCTTCCCAAAGTTACTACTTACTAATGCTAAGTCAGAAATATCTACTGTTCCATCACCATTGACATCCCAAGTATCTCTAGCGTGATAACTTACCTTTACCCCATATTGTTGTTCTAAAGTAGGGATAAGCTTTTTCTGAGAAATAGAGTTCAACGGATTGTTGTCAAGACTTAGATGACCTACATTATCAATACCAGGGTTATCTAATAATGGCTGGATGTCACTTATCCGGTTATTTTCAAGACCCAGATTTTGCAGATTAGTTAATCCAGATAAGGCGGAGATGTCACTTATCTGGTTACTGACAAGAAACAGATTTTGCAGATTAGTCAATCCAGATAAAGCAGAAATATCACTTATCTGGTTCTGACTAAGAAACAGATATTGCAGGTTAGTGCAATATTCCAGACCAGTAAGATGTATTATTTTTTCTTCTTCAAGAGTCCTATAGTCATGTGTACTATCAAGTGAACTGATACTCTGAAGATCGGTATCGGTTATGGAATCTTCAGGTTTGCCAATTTCGGCTCTAATTATCGCCTCCAAGTTCGGGTCAGGGATATTAACTACTTCTTCAGCGTATGTAACTTGAAAATATACCAAAGCTGTAAGTATTAAAAACATGATAGTTTGGTGATTCATTTAATCACCCCATGGGTTAAAGTAGAGCCCTACCCATCTTTCCTTGTTGTCCAACCTGATTGTTACAAGAGATTATCGAAGAGCTTTTTGTAAGCATCCTTTGCAAGTTCTAAATTGCCGTAGTCAAAAGCGGCATTGGCTTTATCAAAAAGCTCTTCTAATTCATGCACATAACTCTCATAGGGACCTAAACTATCTTCGTCATCGTAATATTCATCATGCCAGGAAGGTACATATTCGCTTGTCACCATTTCACCTTCAAAATCTTCTATAAATGCTCCGATATCATTCAACAAATCCTCCTGATAAACCAACCTACTTTCTTCTACTTCTTCAGCTTCAGGAGGTGTAAGTTTAGCCCAAAAGTCCTGACGCTCTGATGATGGCACTTGCATAGCCATATCCATCAGGATGGAACGAAGTTGTTGCGGTGTGAAGGAATCAAGTCTTTCCTCAACGGTTTCCCAAAAAGATTTTAATGAAATTTTATTTGAGTTAGACATCAGTAATCACCTTTTTACTGATATTATCAAACTATCCAACAATAGCTTTCTCTGTAAAAAAACTTGCCATTACAGGCAATTCATGACGTTTCTCACCTTGCTCAAAACGACGTTCAAAATTCAAAATCGTAAATCCAATAATTTCATCAGTTTCAGGATGATGTCGGACAATAATGTCGTTGCCGATTTCATCTGAAATAGCGGGTTGTGGTGGGCCAATGGAAATATCCAAAATATCTCCCTCTTTATCATAGAAGAAATTTAAGGTCGCGTCCATACAATAGCACCTCCTCCGGCAATTCTTCGGGCAAAATAGGCAGTTGATACGAAATCAAAATCAACACTTTTCACAACAACGGTTAAATGTTTCCCTTTCAATATGTCCGAATAAAACCGATAATACAACAATACGCGAGCATCAGATATACTTTCTTTGATAAATTCAGGACAGCGAATTGTCTCTTGAACTTTATGCAGATATCCTATCATTTCAGGATGTTTGATTAAAATGTTATTCCATGTGTCTTGGGTCAAAATCGTATCGCGACTGAACGGATTTTTAATTTGAAATAAAATCATTTTGGTAACTTTTACTCGGGAACTGAGAGCCGACACTACCTTTCACATTTCACGCTAAAATTTCCCCAGAATGCTAACTCGATGAGTGCTTGCAAGGTCATAATTAAGGAAGGCGTAGTCGATGTCGTATCGGTCTATTTTAAAACCTGCACCTGCGGCAAAATCACCAGCACGAAATCCTAATCTGAGAGCGAAAGATTTTCCCAATTGGTATTCCAAACCAACGTTGTTCTGACCTTTATATCTGCTATCATACTCATAAGAAAAGACTATCCCTCCTTTGATAGAAGGAATGTCGTTGCTGTAGGCGAAACCAAATCTGACATTGGTAGGAATCATTTCCTCTCGTTGGGATTCAGTGTTCCATTTCATTGTTGTCTCAGAGATATCTACAAGAGCCAAACCGACGGATAGTTCTCCAAGCCCTTCGTGTCCGACGATTGCTGCGCTATCAGTTATTCGCGCCAAAAATCCAGCATCGAAACCGATTCCATCGGCAGAAGAACCAAGTAGGGAGTGTCTGATGCGCTTGATGTTTATTCCCCCAAAAAGAGTAGGCGGCTTTCCCATAGTTCCCATATTGTCCCACCAGGATTGTCGAATGGTATATTGAGTTGACATGGAAATGATATAGGCATTTTCGCTATCGCTGAGATGCCCCTTTGGTTCAAATGATGGGCGGTATTTCGCCACATTTTTTCTGTCTTGAGGCTGAATGTTTATGTCCAAGGCATCATACAGAGGGATGTCATCGACGCCAGAACGAATCCACGAGGCGCCGACTGAAAAACGTTCTTGGAAACGATGAGCAACGCCCACGTAGTTATAAGTGCCCAAACCTGAACTTCTAGCGCCGTGCATCAGACAAACTTGTACTCTTTCAATTAACCCCAAACCCGCAGGGTTCCAATATGTAGCGGTGACATCGTTCGATATTCCCACATAAGCTCCGCCTAACCCCATAGAGCGCGCGCCTACACCTACCGTCAGGAAATCACCTGTATAGTTATCCCCCCAAACGTTAGAGGTTGCAATCAATAATATACAAACAAAAAGCGTAGAAACCAAGTTTTTCATCCATTCCTTCCTTTCAGCTTGTAGGTCGATTTTCAGAAATCGACAAAATAGCGGATTGTCGAGATATGAATCTCGACCTACTTACCGTAATATCGCCAATTTACCTATTTTCTCGACACGTTTTTCCTCTTTTTCCACTATCAGTTTATAAAAATATACTCCATTGGAAAGCTCTTCGTCGTCCTCATCCAATCCATTCCAGTGATATTCATTATATCCCGCAAAGGCATCCAGGTTATCTATCGTCTTCACCAATCTTCCAGTTACTGTATAGATTTTTAATGTTAGCTTGTCTACTTGAGTTGTCAAAAAGTATGCGAATATCGTGCCCTTATGTCTCTCTTTAGGTCCTGGTTCGAAGGGATTAGGGTAGTTTGCAACATTTTCAATTTCTAATTCCTCAGAAACTTCGCCAGAAATAGATTCTTGTGTACTTAAATTATTAGCATCAAAAGCAAGAACTGATATATTATGTGTTCCTGGACCCAGAGTAGGTGCGTAGGATAGCAATACTAAGTTGGATTTTGTAGGAGAAACAGAGTAGGTATACTCTGACGCATCCACTTGGGTGCCATCCAAAAATACCATCGGGCGGTTTGCCCTGATATCAATTCCATTTTCATCAGTTATCCGCGCGGAAATAAGTGGTGTTTCCGAGATATAATCACCCTCAATGAAACCCTGGTGTTCAACCGTAATCTCAATCTGCGGCGGAGCATGGTCATTATTTTCCATCAGTGCGTAAAGCCCTGGCTCTGATATTGATGCCGCAATTTTATCATTTAGTTGTTCTCCGCCAATGTAAAGCCATTTTTGTGTTTCTTCATCCATAAAATAGATGCCCAATCGGCTGACATCTGAAATGGATGAATCGTTACGCTCAAACTTTATCATCAATTGCGCATCAAAGTTGGTGATTGATGATTGGTGACTGTTTATTGGCATAATATTCAATTGGTATGATGTGCCTTCTTCGGAATTCCGAATTCCGATGGGCGTATATTTCAAGTCAGGTTGCTCGAATACATCTATATTATCCTTCTTTTCAATTGTCAGAACAGCGTCTTCAACAATCCCTCCCTGAGGTAGTTGGAAAGACAAGTTGCCATCTATGCTACTTACCAGTCCATTGCTCCCTTGCGCAGGCGTTAAAACAAACTTATCTCTGAAAAAATCTCTATTAGCGATGTTGTTAAATTCATTGGTTTCGATAATTTTACCAAATTCATTTTCCCCGTCTTCGTCGGGATGTTCCACATCTGGCCTGGGCCTTGGGTCAACTACAACAAAAACGGTCTGTTCATTTGCTTCAGGTTGCCATTCGAGTTGAACCGTTACAGCTTCATCGGGTTTTAAACTTGGAATGATTTTATCAGTTCCTATCTGAATTCCATTCTCTGGCGGCCCGCTAAAAAATTGTACAATTACGTTTTGGGCTTCCAATTGTCCAGTATTCTTCACGATTGCAGATAATATAGAAGGCATCCCTATGGTCCATTTGATATCATTTGGTGAGATAACTAAATCGGGATTCCTGGCTACCCTAAATATCTGATTAGGAGTTCTGGATTTTTGTCCTCGGCTGTCAATTGCTTCGATGTAATAGTAAATGAAGGTACCAGCAGGATATTCGGGAATAGGAGAAACTGTCTTGAATCTATCTCCTGAAAACCGTTCCATCTCAATTTGAGACCAATTTTCCGTAGGTAAGTTTCGATAATAGAATAGAGCCGATTGAACACGGTTTGCGCTTCTAATTTCACTGAAAATATGTATTGGCTCATTGGGTGGGATGATTTCTGGTTCAGTGCGAACGTTTGTTATATCCGGCCCGCCGATGGTGTAAGTTTTATATCCCATACCGTCGATTGCATCATTCCATACATACGCTTGTACAACGCCGATTGAGGATTCTGAATCCAACTCATTCGAGATGGTCGGTGGCAATGGAATACTATTTTCAAAACGGCCATTCAGCACATTGACTTCTGTTACGTATAAAATTTTTCTCGTATTCGAATCAGATATAGTAATTTCTGCTTTTCCATTGAAGGTCTGGTCCGATGTAATTCCTCTTACCTGTAGTATCCCACCTTCGTCAACAGAAGGTGTTACATCCAGTGAGACAGAAAGTTTAGGAATTCCCAAAGCGAGTGCGCTATCGCCAAAGAGATTGAATATTTCGATTAAATCTATGTAAGACGGGTTGCTCGCAAGGAATTGAATTTCTGCGCTGGTAATGATTTGTCCGATTGTCGTGATATTAGATTTAAAGATAGAATTGAATATTTCTGACACCAGAAGATAATCTCCCCAAAGCCATCCCAACCCAGTGCTACCGTAGAAAGCAATAGCGCCGCCATTTTCTGATTTAATCATCTCTTCTGACAGTGAACTACCATGAGGATTATCAAAGTAACCTGTATAACAAGTCATGCTAATGACAAAAGGCAATTTATGACCATTTGCCAATAAAGGTATATCTTCTAATCCAAGCATGCGATTATCTGACCAGATACTTCCCCCGCCATGACCTAAAAAGTTTACTATCAATGCTCCATCACTAATGCTATTGATAACGTCTTGCGCCCCACCATAGTATTCAGATGTTGCATCATTGGCATAAATTCTGGCAATTTCAAAATTCGGGGGAACATAAGTTTTTATCAGATAATCACTTTGCAGAGAGAAATCATTACCAACGCCACTTAAAAGTAACAATTTCTTTCGCCATGCTCCCACTTGGGGGGATTGCTCATAAGCGATAATTTTGGAAACCATTGCGTCGAGTTCAACGAGATTCCGGGCAGGGAGCCTACTCACTAACATGTCGGGTAATAAATCATTTCCTGAAATATTAACATAAGAACCATCGCTGGCAGCCGCGCCGTGTTGAGGCGTTTGGACTAAATTCGTCGGCACCAAATTGACACCTGTTTTATATTGATAACTTGCATCGCCCACTAAAACAACGTAAGTCGGTGCAGGGGATTGCCAGTTGGAATACGAATATGCGAGGAAATCTTTGATAGCATGCGGATTAAATATCCCAAAATTGAATTCATCATAGATATCTTGGACCTTTACAACTTCAACCCTCAGTCCCTTCACTTCGTTCGAGGGCAGGGCTTGAGGGGATTTCTGACGCCATTCAGCTAAAGGTAATACTCCAGGGTAAAGAGATTCATGTGTTACGATGATATAGTCTGCTCCATTCGTGGAAGAGCGAAGAGCGGAGGGTTCATCTTTTATAATTTTCTTCGGAGACTTTAATTTATTGGGAGTAAGCGCAATGTATTGTACGGAGGAATCAAAATTTTCACTGCTATCCAGGTGACTATTGAGTGGTTGAGAAGCTAAAAATCGTACCTGGTACGTTCCTGGCTTTTGAATATCTTCTTCGACAAAATTATCAACATATATCGAACCATCTGTACCGTAAATCTCTATGTTCGGATGAGAGAAATTGGATATAGTCAATCGAAAGCTTTGTGGTCCTTCGGATGGTATTCCGCCTTTGACTGGAACTGAAAACTCCAGGTAATTTTCGACAGCGATAAATTCACTCCAATACTCGACTTCTACCCAGTTAAATAAAACCTGGTCGACATCTTTAGCTTCCGTATCACCGGGACTCAACACGCTAATAATATTATTACCACTTTTGAGAAAATCCTGAGAGATGTCTTGTCTCTCAATAAAGTGTTCACTTTGTCCATCCCATTTGGCATCCTCTATCATAACTTCCTCATTGAGCCAGATCTGAGTATGATGGTCTATGGGAGCGCTATGCGTTGTCCGCCCACGCAACATCACGCGTACCGTGGCACTAAGTGATGTTGTTGCGACATTGGGTAATTGGAATGGAAACTGTTTGATACTGGGCGAAGAGACAAAATCCCAGTACAAACTATCGTTGGGCAAAGGAGGCATTGTCGTAATTCCACCGACACGCTTATAAACACCACCACGACCAATCGGAATAAATTGAGCGCCTTCGTATTCAGTCGCGCTTGCGAGACGCTGAAATGTGTTATCAAATTCAGTATGAACTAATGAACGAAATTTGCGATATAATTGCGCATCTTCAGCAGCAACATTCGCGCTACGTTTGACCATACGCAAGCCCGGCGGCCCATTCCAGTAAAGCCAGTAGACATTCTCATCAGAAAAGAAGTCATAATATGTTGTCGTTCCGGCGTTCCTCAAACCGTGAAAAATTATTTCATCCCCCTCATCAAAAGAACCATCATTCTCCCCTCGAACAAAAATTGGAATTTGTTTTCCTTTGTTGAAAAGTTTGAAAGTCCGCGGGTCAATTTCCTCAAGATTTGGAACGTCCTCCTCTTTTAATTGTTCGTAGTTGACATGATACATGCCATCGCTATCAACAATTATTTTGTAAGCGGGCGAAGAGGATAGAAGAAGAGCGGGATTCCACGCAGGCGCGGCAAATTGAGATTGCGCAATTTTTTTCCAACTCTTAGCCGAGTCGTAATTTAAGATGTTCTGCCTTAAAATATTTTTATAGAACGGAGATTCGGGGCGCGGCAGTCCCGGCTTACTCGCTGGCGCCATTTGGGAATAGAAAAAATTTATTTTGACGGTCAATCGACTGTATAACTTGACTGCTCGAGTCGCAGGATTATATTGTACAGGATGAAAGTGGACCTGGCAAACTCGTGAATCTCGAATAAATCCGGTAAAACCTAACTCAACAGGTTTACGAGGATAAAAACTATTTTTTGCATAAAATTGTTTATCAAGATAAAACTCTGTTCCAGAATACTCATTGGACAATTCGTCCTTGCGAAGGACAAGTTTTGGAACTGGATAAATTTTGTAGTTCGAAAGAATAGAATAATCCGATTCCAAAATCTGTAAATTAAATTCTGCGTCTATCGGGACGCCTAATAATATCCCGGAAACGGGTAATTGCGGTTTTCCCTCTTCTGCTGTATAACTGCATCTTGGGAAACTTATCGTCTGAAATTGTTCACCTTCATGTTCCGTCGTTCCAAATTGAAAATTTGGAATCTCCATTTTTATAGTTACCCCATCGGCATTGGATTCCAACAATTGGATTTTGATATCCGATTCGATAGGGTCAGATGGAATATCTTGATGAAGCTGGGAATGCTTTATTTGATTTGTCCAGGCTGGATGAAGGACAATAAGACAAAGGATGGATATTAAACCGATGATTACTGACCGAATTTTCAATTTTCACCTCATTTATTAAGATATCAGAAACCGAGTTTTGTTTTGATTTCTATTTGGAACTGAAATCAAAACTAATATTTTTTCCCAAAAACTCGGTTTCTAATTATATCACAAAAACTGCTTCTTGCCAAGTAGGAATTTGATGAATCACGAAATTTTATTAATCCGGGCATATCGCTTGCGTTGAATTGCTGACTATGGGGTAAAAACAAAAAAGGACAAGGATGCATTATATCCTTGTCCCTGATGTTCGATAGTTCACCACCTACTTCATGATTACCATCTTGCGGATAGCTGTGAGTCGCCAACCTGCAAAGTGTAGAAGTAGACACTGCTGGCTACTCTTTCTCCTTCGTTATCACGTCCATCCCAATAGGCGGCTTTACCCTTCTGCACATAAACGCCTGTGCTTTGATTGCTCAAGGGCAAAGTGCGGACAAGCTGCCCTTTGGTATTGTAGATGCTAATGTTGACATTGGCATCTTGCGCTAATTGATATGGCAGCCACCGGAGTTAGCATTCTATTCTTGAACCAACTCAAAAGATTCCAATTTTAATTTGCTTGGGACAGTTTGTCCACCGCGCGTCTGTTCTTGTTCTATCATTACTATCCCAACATTTGGCGCCAGCCATTTAGTGCTCACTGTCGTATCAAGCTTTTCACCTAATAGTTGCCACTCGAACGTTTCCTTTATGCTGAATACATGCTCGAATGTACCAACAGGTACAGTGATAGTTTCTTCGTCTATTACTTCGTATTTTGCTTTGCCATCTCCGACGTAATATCCCTCGGGAAGTTTTACCCGGAATTCCAATTCCCACGATTCCCCAGGAATCAGAGGAAAGTTATAGAGCGGAAGCCAGGGCGTGAAGATTAACGTATCCACGGAGCCAGGCGTTGCGCTTGCGGCGTACTGGTCAACACCTGTTCCATCCGGACGCTTGTTGACGTAGGAATAATTGACGAATCCTTCAGGCAATTCTGGGTCTGAATTGGAAATCTCGACAATAAAGGTCTCCACAGGATTACCATATTCATCAGTGGAATTTTCGATTTTCATTT
>JACKQG010006506.1_pt1 | contig 12271 bp, 12 predicted proteins | sample 8237621 | NCBI WGS metagenome assembly JACKQG01 (sample SAMN15677084, study PRJNA649215) | marine metagenome | biome: marine; feature: Black Sea; material: saline water; isolation source: suspended particulate matter (SPM) from the Black Sea western gyre | collected 2013-06-09/2013-06-10 | depth...
CTCAACGGCATGTCATGGAGATGGCAATGAAGGCACCGTATGTGGTATACGCAAGGCAGAACATGACATCAGACAGAAGTAGCGGTGACTGGGCTTTTCTGAAGGAGCTATCAAAGGAAGGCATATACAACCCGGATATGCTGACATACGCGCTGATGACGGCGAAAGATACAAAGTTCGCCAGAGATGAAAAGGGAGGGTATCTACTACGAACTATCGAGAATTTTGTTAGCAGTTTGCCGGGGATGTCCCTGGAGGCGGGGAGACGGCGGTTAGGGCTGGAATTTGATAATATTGGTATCACAAGCGGAAAAATGATTCTCTGTGGGGCTGGCATTGGCGCAGGAAAGACTTACTGCGCTAAGGAGAAGGTGATAGTGGCTATGCTGAACGGGGTGGATGTTCTTATTGTGGTTCCAAGTCATACGCTGGCAACTGAGTGGGAAGGCTTAGAGGTCCCGTCGAAACTCAAAAAGATATACGATGAACACGAACTGAAGGCAGTGGTTCACCTTTACGGAATCACTCATGAGGATGTCGAATGTCTTCACCGGGGCGTAGGTATGAAATTGTTAGGCATGGGACATAGCAAGCTATTTAAGGCTAAGTATTGTCGGGGCGTTTGCGAAAAGAAGCTAGAATGCTTGCATTTGGAAAGCATCCGGGATGCAAAAGTTGCCCCAGTGCTGATAGCGCAACATGAGCATAGCCATATTCACCAGAGCTTCTTTCAACTTCGGCAGATAGGTAATGACCGAAGGATGCTTGCTGTCATTGACGAACAATCACAACTTGTGCATGCTGTCAGGTTGCAAAAAAAAGACATCCACGGAAACATGGTGCTATACCGGGCTATCTCTGCCGAAAAGATGAAGGAAGTTGGGGATGTTTATTATTACGACTTCTTGGCAAGGGCTCTGGAGGAAATGCTAAAGGCTTTGGACGGTAGGCAAGATTACAGCGTTCCTGATAGGTTTTTTGCCATATCACCGACCGACGCTAACAAGTTAGATGCCGAAATAGCAAAATATTACATGCAATGGGAGCGGACGCCGAAGGTGAAAAATTTGCTTTGGGACATCTGCTACATCTTAGGGCAGAAAGCTACGCTGCAATATGATAGTGAAACTGACACTTTGCTCTATAGGTGGCGTCCAAACTTCGGAAATAAGACAGTGTTAATACTATCTGGAACAACCCAGCGTGAGTATGTGGAAAAGCAAATAGGGGAACCGATTGACGGTAGCATTGCCGAAGGATGGAATATCCGCCGGGATAATCTGAAAGTGGTTCAACTTCTGGTCGGCATGGGTGGACGAAATAGGTTACTGAAGCAATGCGGGAGCAGCACCTTTGCCAAGCAACATGGCAAGCTGTTTGATCTAATGTTGCATAAACACAAGAACAGTCGGATTGCGCTGGTGACATCGTTAGGGGAGAATGCACCCGATACAGAAAAAGATGGTAGCGCAAAAGGCAAAACTCTGCGGGCGTTACAGCCTATCGCCAAACGACACGGTAGAAGGCTGGTGAATATGTCTAACGAAATGTTGCGGCATGATATCATACCAAATGGTATCGACGAAATACCGATGTTTCACTATGGAATGAAGGGCATCGACAAGCTGAACGGACTGTTTGATGTGGTTTGGTCTCTGAATGGACATTATTACCATCCAACGGCGGTAGCGAAGGCGGTTTTTGATAAGTTTGACCTTGATATTGATGGCGTGGAACCTGAAAGAAAGGATGTGGAGTTTGTGACTACCGACTCCAAGCAGACATTTGAGACGACAAAATATGTGTATGACGACCCGATTGTGGAGATGGAACTGGAGCATACTCAGATAGCTGGTATGATACAAACCGAAGGTCGATTTCTGCGCGAAGAACACTTTCATAAAGTGTTCTATCGTTCACATAACGTCAACATACCGCCATATCCTACGCGGGTATACCGGTCATGGCAAGCATTATTTCAATACGAGTTCGCACCGTATGTGCCGCCGGAGGCGTGGTTGACCGGGAAGGCTGCGGATGTGTGGAAGTGGATAGAAAGCATCGGTGACAGAGAATTTACGACTAGTGAAATCGCGCAGGCGGTAAAGGTGCCGTTGCGCGCTATTAAGCATCGCTACCTAGAGCCGTTGCTTTCAATAAGCAAAATTGAGATATTAAAAAGCGGTGGAAAAGGTCAAGGAGACATTGCAATTTTCAAGCAGTCAAAAAGCGTTAAAAACGTAGACATAGACAGAGAACTTTAGTTCTACATAACGCATATAAGTATACTTATATGCGCTTGTTGAACTAAACTCACATTAGAAACCACGTTCGAAGGGCATCCGCATTTGAAACATCTGATTGAAAATAGATGCGTTCAAATCCCCCGCGCTTGGTCGCATGCGCGATGGGTTCCTCAGTCGCGTTATTGCCGCCGAGCTTTGCGGACTGGGGGTTAATTCTCTTTCCGAGTTTTGCGCCCTGCGTCCGCTTCCGTCCACGTTTTACTCTAAGTCACCTAGCGCTTGCGATCGCACGCGCTTTGCGTCGCTGGTTGCGGCCGCCGAGTCTTGCGGCCCCCTTACCCACCCATAAACATTTTTTCCCTTTCCGAGTTTTGCGCCCTTGCGTTCGCGTTCATCCACGTCTTGCGCAAGTTCCAGCAATGGCTGTCACGTCTTGCGGACCCCCTTACCCACCCAATCACGTTTTTCTTTCCGTTATCGTTTTGCGCCCTTGCGTCCGTTTCCGTCAACGTCCCATGCGATGGAACGCCGCGCGTCGTGGGCGTTGCTTAGTGCGTGCGACGCTATTATAAACCATCGCGGCACGCGCCTTAGAAGCCGAGAGGCACGCGGTGTTATCCGTCAAAGACGGAAACTTTCCGCGCAGCCTGTGTGTTCCACCACATCTCACTCTGCCCAATCCACATCTAACTCCACATCACACTGATTGGAAAAGCTTCGGGTAAGGTGTGTTTGTGTGTTTTTTTTGTTTTCTACGCTTCCACGTCGCAAAGTGGTCACGGTTGTGATTTGTCAATCAAACGGTACTCAATATCACCCCATGCTACGCACTATTTAGACACCGATTTGAAAAGCCAAACCAAACCCTTGCTAATGAAAAGAAAAATCACTTTCGCTGAATTCCCATCGACCGCCATTGAGGGAGAACAGAAGCAAAAGCCAAACAATTGCCTTTAACGGTTCTTAAAAGCCCGCTTGCGGCGGCTACGGTTAATGGGCGCGACTGTAGGTCTGTTGTGTTCGAGGTTAATTTCGCGGTTCCGCCTTGTCGGAGGGGAATGACGGTTAATTCGTGTTGGACATCGGATGCCCCTCTCTCCTACGGCGGGTTTGTTAAAAGCCAAGCCAAACCCCCAACTGCGCACAGCGCGGCGGTGGTAGCGGACGCGGCGGGATGGAGTGCGCTGCCGATGGCAATGCCAACGGCAAGCACCTCCACAAAAGCCAAGATAGAAAACCACTCCGTGGTCGTTTTTCAAAAAGGACATAATTATTATTTTGTGTGTAAACCTTTTAACAGCCTTTTCTGTCTAAACAACCATAACATCAAGAAGGAGGGAATCAAGATGAAGGAAACAAAAGAACATCCAGAATTTGTAAGGATTAGCACAGCGGCAAAAGAAATCTATGGTTGCACGACGCAAAATCTATACAAACAAATCCGACGTGGAAATCTGAAAGTGTATGAACGTTTTGGGCACAGAGTTGTGAAGGTTGAGGAAGTAAAGGAACTGGCTGAGTTTATTGAGCCACGCGGAGGGGATAGAAAATTCATTCCGAAAAAAAGTTGATTTTTTTGTAAAAAAGATGTTTTTATCGTAAACCTTTTTGTAACCAATCACGTCTAAACATTATAGAAACAAAACAACTTGTGCAAGTGCTAATTGGACGCCCTGAAATTATGGGCAAGCATCCAATGAACCCAGATGAACCAAGCAATATTGGGGATGGGAAAGTAAGCGACTGACACAAGTTAAGATGGGAAGTAATTACTAATGATGCAAACGCGGAAGGTTTACGAAGTATAGCACCGCGTAGCATCGGTATATACAACAAAACCCCGTCAAGCACTGCGACAACAGTGTTTTTCTCGACGAGGTTTTGTTGTAAAACAAGAAATATTTAAGAATTACGGGAGAAATAGTAACATGAAATCAACGATTTCACAAGAGAAAATTAGTCAGACGGCTGTATGTCTCGGAATACCTGATGTGGCTTTCACACAGCGCAGAATCGCAAGGGCTTTCGATTTAGTGGCTACCAACAAGGTTCATGAGGTCTCACATAGCGAAGGTCTCTACCGTGTTCACAGTCAGTATGACGACAAGATCTACACCGTCGAAGTTAATCATGGGCGCCCGCATTGCACTTGCAAAGACAATGAGCGCACCATTTTTTGTAAGCACATGATAGCCAGCATGATGTTAGCTCAGGAGCGTAAACAGAAGGCATCAGTCCTGACCGTCAAGGAAACACCGAACCCGAAGGTAAAAGCATCATGGGTTGTCACAGACGGCAACTGCTACACGAATGTATGGCAAGACCTCAACGGAAAGATTTGTTGCGTCTGCGGTGCTTACTACAGGCGAGACTGCATTCACAAGCAAGCAATTCGGGACTTCTACGCCGACGGCAACGGTTCTAAGATTACCAGTGAGTGCGGAACTGAGACGGCGAAGGCATTACAAGAGAAACTGAATGGGTCCAACGGAACGGGTGGCGACGGTCACCCTTCCATCGACCATCAATTAGATACCACCGACCCGTTTCAAGAGTGTGAACAAATGGACATTGACCAGATAGAAGGCAAGCGGAACGGTGACTTGGTTCATGTTCTGTCAAACGGTGAATACGTCATATCCTATAAGGGTATCATGATGCTGGCAGAACAGCATCAGATAACCTTCGAAGCGGCAAGACATGATGAAACCCACACGGTTATCGCATACGGGCACCGTGGAGGTAATTCAAGGGCAAGTGGTAAGCCCGTCAATGGTTCGGAGGTGACGGCGATGGAGCTTGCAAAGCGGAACACAGCACGTCAATTGCTGCCGTATGCAGAGATAAAGGCGTTGGAATACAAGGCTAAACTTGAAGGTGACTTTGACTGGCAGGTTGCAAAACGCAAATGTCTGGAGATTGTACCTGACTTCACGTTTGATATTCTAATCAACGATTTAATCAAGGCTGGCACACTCAGACAGAAGCATTCATCGGATTATTCACGCAAAGAGTGGTTATTGATATTCGATGCTTGCAAGCGTGACGCAGAGACTAACGGTGACGGGGCTAATACCCCGTTACCCACCGATAAATTTGCGGAATGCAAAGCAGTAGCGAAGCATGACATTCGATATTCGTGGCTGAAGTCGGATATGCTGAAGGAAGGCGTTGTCTCGGATACCTGGACAGATGACGATATCGCAAAGCTGAAGCAAGCATGTGAGATTGACGCAAGTTTATTCGGGAAAGAACTCGGACACTGGACGGTCGAGATTCAACCGAATAAAGGTAAATGGGCATATCAACGGCGCTGGTCTTTTTGGCTACTTCCGATGACGAAGCGGTGTTTCTGGTGCGGCAAGTCGAGAGATGAAGGCATACTTCCTGATACGTTCATCAAGTGGGGCAGATACGAGATAAAAGCAAGTCTATGCTTAGAATTTCGTCGCGGCGAACATCCCAACGGTGAGGAATTGACACAGAAGTTTGACCAGCTATACAGATGTGAGGGTGTCGCTGCCCCTTCGGAACCGGACGCGGAAGTACCCGATAACGTCGATGAATTCGTCGCAAAGTGCAAGGAACTGGAATCTGACGTTGATGATACCACCGATGATAACTCTGTTGATGCACCGGTGCCGATGGTCGAGGACGCAAAAATGGACGGCGACGGAAAACGGATGTTGCGAATGGATAAGAAAAAGAACATCCTTTTGATTGAACCTGATGGCACGGAAACACCTATCACCATGAGAGATGCAGCATTCACTTATGGAAGTAACTTTATCCTTCGGCTTACAACAGGGATAGCCTGCGGTGGTGACATCAGCACTGTCGAGTTGAACTAACACGGATACGGGAGGACTAACAATCCTCCCACGTTCTCAGGAGGGAAGCGAAATGAAGTACACACAACAGTCTCGACAGTATAATGTCAGCGTGTTGACGGACTCACCGTACACTAACCAGTTACCGCCAGATGTTATCACGGAAATGTATTATGATTACAGAAAAACCGATAGTTGGAAATGCGTTAAACCATCGAAGCATAGGGTATGTAGTCGGAAGGAGAAAAAAGCGTGGTGTGTGCGTGATGATAAGGGATGTGCGGAAGGCGTTGACGTACTATCGCACCGCGAAAAGGGTAAAAGGGCTACAAATCCCGCGCGCAACGAAAACCGACGTCGGCGCTCGAATTGTCTGCGTTGAACCTGCCGCGGTAGGAGCAGCGTAAAAAGTACGGATAGGTCAAAGCCCCACCGCGCAAAACACGCATGGATATAACGTTTGTGAAATCATGCTTTTGGAATGTTACAGCAACGCCTGGGCCTTTAGGATTTTTCTTTTGGCTTTGGCTATAGTATTCATCGTCATATTCGTCAGCGCACCATTCCCAAACGTTGCCTGCTACATCGTATAAGCCGTATCCATTCGGCGGGAAGCTGCCGACGGGTGATGTTCCATCGCCTGTTCCAGAATAATTCGCGTCGTCGTGGGTGATGTCATCCCCCCAAGGATAACGCTTGCCCACCAACCCGCCTCTGGCAGCTTTTTCCCACTCTGCTTCTGTCGGCAGGCGTTGGGCGTAGAATTGCGCGTAAGCCGCAGCTCCGTACCAACTAACTGCGACGACCGGGTGATTTCCATAGCCAGCTTTCGGCTGATAGGCCCCTCCTACTTTTTCAATTAAGCTATCATCAATGTCAAGCAACTCATGTCCCGCGGCATCAACGTTTTTGCCGTAGGCGTTCAAAAATTTTGCATATTGCGCATTGGTTACCTCGTATTTGTCGAGGTAGAATGCGTCGAGGTAAACGGTATGTTCAGGGAGTTCATTATCACACCAATTGTTCCACAGAGTGAGATTTATCAATGCCTGTTTTTCCGCATTGCTTGTCCCCATCTCAAATTCGCCTGCGGGAATGAGAACCATTCCCAATTCGAGTGTTTCACTAATCGAATTCTTTCCTTCAAGCTCTTGAAATTTTTTATTCTTTTGATTTTCAATATTTCGTGAGCCAAATAATTTTGAAAGTATACTCATATTTTTTGGTGTTAGCCAAAAAGTTAAAAGCAAGGCAGGTAAGAGCAATGAAACAATAACTAATAAGAAAAATGCCATCGGGTGCTTTATTTCACCATCGTGGGTCCAAGATGGGCCATACAGAATAATATATTTAGCTTGGCGATAATTAGTAGTATCGAACCAAAAATAAAAATAAATCTGTATATATTTGAATAAGCTGACTGCCGACCACTCAAATCAGTTACTGACTTATTTATTAATATGAAGAAAGCACTTAGCCTCGCGCAAGCCCAAATTTCTTCTTTTAGGGCTGTATTCGTATGTATATAATTCGTTGCCGTCGTAATCGTTCATCCCCGCACACGACCATTTTTCTTCAAGTGTTGCAGTATCGCAGCCACGACAAATAAGGAATCTATATTCATAATCTTCATAATAACCTACATACTCACGGCCACGATCTTCTATAATTTCCCTGTAAGAGCGCTCGTGAGTTGACTTAACCTCATGATTGGTTTCATATTTACAAGTGTTACAGAAAATTTTTTTTATCTCTGCCATGATATTCTCTTAACTCATAACGACCAAGCTCACCGGCGGCAATGGAGCGCAGCGGAATTGCCGTCCGGTGCAGCACCTTGTTCGGCGATGCTTCCGCTTACACACGCCGTCGCACTTTTTGAATCACCCTTCTTAACCGTGGATAGCCTGAAAGGGCGACTCGGATTCCTGCGATAATCCCACTCCCGTTATTGCTCTAATTACCGTTGAGGATTTGAACTATAAGCCCTGCCACATCATCGTATGTCAGTTTTTCATTGTGAGAGATCGGCTTTGAGGCTATTGGCGTCGGAAACAGCCTTTCGAGGTCTCCGTCAAAATAACGATTAGCAACGTCACAATTCGACAACTCATACCTATTTAGGAAATTTGACCGCTCGTCATCGGTGAAAAATGAAAATGGTTCGAATCTGCTTTTTGCCATTACGGCTTGTAGAGCCCGCCTAAGTTGTGGCTTACGACTTTGATCCAAAGATCTATTACAGATTTTGGCTATTTCAAGCGCATGGCGAGAGTAACTTGGATTCTTATCTCCCTGCTCCGAATAACGTAACGCCTTGCTCCCTATGATTTCACCGAAATCGGCTAGTAGCCCTATTTTGGAGGATTCATGGTAAGATCTAACAATTAGATTCTGATCTCCAAAGCATGAGCGTAAATCATCGAGCATACGACGGTAGTCAAGTGCGTCAGGCGAGTTATATCGCTCCAAGAAGCTTTCGAACTCCAAAGATTTACCTTGATGAATCATCTGTGTATACATCGACTCCACAAAGCTATCTTGGCGCCGCAAGAAGATAACTATCTTTACATTGTATTGGTTTGTTGCGTCACGCAACATTGAAAAAACGGCATTGGAATTCCGATAGCCATTATACGGTGAACCGCTTAGGGCCTCGGTACTCAAAATGAACCGATTCGCTGATTTTGCACGTTGCATCATGCTCTCAACTTCAACGTTGAATCGCTGAACCAGAGTTTTGTCATACTGGTTCGCCCGCATGATATCCTTCGCAGTCGCGTTCCCCCCCTCTGAATATACCCAGCCTTCCTCTGCGTACGCTCCAGCAGTATACCGCAGGGCATGTTGGATCGTGGTTGAACCGGTCTTATGGGTCCCAATATGGATATAAATGTCTGACATAGTCTCCGTCCATTCTCGTTTGTCGCCGAACTTGTTATTATATCCGTTTTGGCAATAATTAGAATTTGATAGCTTCCATTAACAATTGCGGAAACTAACTACCAACAATTTTAACATTTTTCAGGCTTTATGACAACAGCAAAATAAACTTTTCTTCGCTTTTTACGCTAAACAGACATACTTCCCCTAAGCTGTTTTCCGCCTTTTTTAAATCCCGCTTTTTCGTTTACAAATCCTACACGCCATAAGTTCCGGACAGGTTAGCGAGTATATGCATCAGATTCATGAATTTCAAAATATGCCCGCGAATCTTGTCGATTCCTCGCTTGTAGAGATGCGCCATCTTAAAGCGTACCTTCATTCGAGAGAACAAGCGCTCTATCTTCGTGCGCAGAGAATAAACGAGTTTAAAACGGTAGCTGAATTGCGGATTATCCCAATCAATCTGAGATAGTATTTCTCTCTTCACACGGTATATCCGACCAATTTCTGAATTCGGACAACATTCCTGTTTCTTTTCACATTCGCACTGAATTGGAACTTCCATTCCTATGTGTTCAAGTTTTTTCCTTGCTTCGTTATTCAAAACAGGACATCCGAAGATGTAGGAATCCAAGTTGTAATCCTTCGACAGAAAGACCATATTATGACCGGCTATACATTGAACACTCCCATACTTTGTGATTTTAGCAATCCCACGAGCAGGATTTTCGATATCCTTTTTGTTTCGAGGATTGACAGATGCAAACAACTCAGCATCGTTCCCTAGTATCTCCCTTATGGTATCCCGACAAGCTTGACTATTGAATATGCCATCACCGTTCACCTTGTCTATGTTAAGCTCAGAATGGTTTTCTACAACCACCACTGGCTATTAAGTGAGAATAGAGGTCATAACCATTGAAATTTGTTCCTGCTTTATGGCAAGCAACGATAAATTTGTAGAGGCATTCTCTATCCCGTGGATGAGACATACATCTAAGTTCTTTAGCCCTTTCTCGGACTGCTATCAATAATGATTTAATAGACTTAGGTACTTTTCGCATTTTTTTTTTACCTGACATCCTTCTTACCTCCTGCTATTTTGATACCTGTTTTACTGCGTAAAATTGTGCGGATTACAAAGTACTGTCCAACTTAGGTCTCTTTATTTCATGAATCTTGAGCCAGCGACTAAGGTTTGCCTCTGTCGTTCCAAACCGTTTGGCAATAAACTTTTGTACTGAATCATTGGCAATCAAAGCCTCAATCTCTGGGCGATATGGAAACTTCTCCTCTCTATTCATTCGGGAGACCTTCCGTGAACAGCATAACGTATTTCACATTCCAGGTCAATGATATATTGAATAAAGCCCCACAGTTGAACCGCAGGGCCGAATACTTCACACCTTAAAAACATTATACCGCGCTGATGAGTTCATGAAAAGAAAAAACGCCATATTCGCCCCAGAAACGTTTCTTTCCTTCGGCTACGGTATTCACCATAGGTCATGCTTAAACGCTTCACTATGGACGCCACAGGCGGAATTTATCGTCAGCGTCCAGGCGTGATAAAGCATTTTCCGCGTAGTCCTGAACTCACCAGCCCCGATGCTCGGGATGCACTCAGGCTTTGATCTGAATCAACATCCCCGCAAAAACAACTACCCACTAACAAACTTTTACTTTCCATTTTACCCCCTCCAAATCGCTTCATTTTTGATAAAACACGTCCAAATCGGAGGTTAGATGCAAAACACTATAGTGTTACGGCTTACGTTTTTTTCTATTGACGAAACGGAACTGGTCGAGTACAATAGCATACAATATCAAAAAGGGGGTATATCAATATGGCAGTGCGAACGCGTAATGACTTAGCACGAGTGATGGCTCCGAAGATGGGAATGACACATCAGGAGTCAGAACGCTACCTGAAGGAACTCATCGCTGAAATGACCAAAGCACTAAAGAACGGCGACGAGATTGTTTTCAGAGGTTTCGGGCGGTTGATGCCAAAAATGAGAAAAGCCCTGGAGCACACAGGCGTAGCCTTCGGCTACGCCGTGTGTCTCCACAGCGTTTAAACCGCACACAAGAGAGGCTATCTCTGTGCCGGCCAAAATCGTGGTAAAGTTCAAACCTTACGGAGAACTGGCTGATTTGCCTCAAGAGGAGGAGGAGGATTAATATGTTTTATTCTAAGCCTGGAACAATGTTTTTCATCACCCGCATCCTGAGCTGGATGAAGCGGCAGAATGAGCGGCTCTGGTGCATGGTGCCGTTTTGGGACAGCGCGGGAGTTGCGATTATAAATTCCTGCAAAGCGAAAGACCTTCGCATCATTTGCCGCCCTGGGGCAGTTGCGAAGTATCTCAAAGAAGGTGTGCAAGTCCGGTTCGATCCGGACGGGCACTCAAAGGTTATCGTAGGCGACACGGCGACGTTGCTGGGGTCGTTCAATATGACCTACCAGAGTCTGTTCGATAACCAAGAAAATGCGACGTATTCACGAAGCAAGGATTACGCCGATTTTTTTCTTGCTAAGTGGGAAGAGGCTGTCGTCCCAGGAGAGAACGCAAAAAAACTATGACATCCTTCGCGGTGGCGCGCTTGAGTACTCCGTTCGCCTTCCGCTAGCGCGTGCACTTTTGCTTTCAGTATGGCATGAGACCGCGCCTGTGAGCTTCTGTGGTGTTCATAGCAAAGCGTTTGCGTCAAGATATGGTAATACCACCTAAAGACGTGAATCAACGTCACTGTGACGCCAGATTTCGTTCGTTCAGCGCGGTGCGATTCGCTGCGCGGTGCGATGCCGACGGTTTCCGTCGGAACGCCTTCCGCTAGCTACAATCGTGGAGATAAATATAATTTGCCGGCAAGAGACGAAATACGAGAATAACTTTTGACGCGGGGCTAGTGGATATGATACCATTTTATTCATAATTGAATAATTTGGTATTTTGTCCGCCAGCGCACTCAGCGACAAACTCAGACGCTGACGGAACACAACAAATTAACTTTGCGGTTAAAATACCAAGACAAAATAGTATCACATGAACAGGTCTATTTTCAATGCAATTTTCATATCGTGGAATTTCGGGACATCCGAAAGCGAATACAGCGGGTTTATATCCACACAACCTGTAAACAGGTACCTGCACGGAGGGCACTCCGAGTGGAAGGGGCTGAACGCCAACCCGGTCCCTTCCCTTGCAGGTTTTTCTAATGGTTGGCTGAGGTTGGCGATATGAACAGAGAACATGAGCAGCAAACATGGAGTTTTTTAGGGCACGCACCGGTCGAAGTAAGAGT
>JACKQG010006507.1_pt1 | contig 12265 bp, 11 predicted proteins | sample 8237621 | NCBI WGS metagenome assembly JACKQG01 (sample SAMN15677084, study PRJNA649215) | marine metagenome | biome: marine; feature: Black Sea; material: saline water; isolation source: suspended particulate matter (SPM) from the Black Sea western gyre | collected 2013-06-09/2013-06-10 | depth...
ATAAACACTGAGCCATTGAAACAATGATCCATGACGCTCCTTCCAGGAGGAAGTGATGTAGGGATAACTGCCGATATAACCGATAATTTCCTGATCCAGCCTGTCGATGTCTTCAGGATGGTAAACCATGGTGATCACTCCCGAATATTCACCGCTGAAATCAAACAATTCGGCAGCATCCTCGAGGGGTAAAAAAGCCAGCAGTTTATCGTATTCTGAAAAACCGGTTTTCATGATACCTGAGACGACAAATGAACCTGCAGACAATATATTCTCAGTCAGCGATTTTTCCAGATCAAATACTACAGCTTTATCACCAAGCTTAATCTGCAGCAGGTCTGCCAGTCCTTCCCCAAGAATTATCTGCTTTTCACCGTTAAAATCCAGGTTGCCCTGTGTGAGAAAATGCTCCAGCTGAAAAACCTCACTTAAAGCAGACTCCGGAACACCATAAACGATGATACCCTCCGTTGATTTCCCCTTTCGAATCATTCCCCGTTTTTCAATAAAGGGGATTGTGGTTTTAATCTCAGGGTGAAAACTTAAGGTATCCATAAGCACGGCAAGTTCTTCCGCTGAAATACTGTAATCCGAAAACTGTGAATATTTCTGGATGCGCAGATGCCCGTCAATAGTGGATAGCTTGCGCTGAACCTCCATGGAAAAGCCATCCGAAAAAGAGGATATCATGTTCAGGGATGCCACACCAATCATCAATCCTGCTATGCTTAAAAAGGTTGTAAAAGATATAAATCCGAAGCTGTGGCCGGATCGCAGATGACGAAATGCAATTTGATTAATAATGGACATATTTTGGAATATTCAGAATCCTGTTAAACTATAAAACAGGTGTCTAAATTACACATTCTTAAAGCTTTAGTGTCCTGTTTTATTCTGAATTGATGGGGATTGATAAAGTCGCTCTGACGTTTATTCAGATTCGTGCGGGTAGATCTGGACCTGTTCTATCTTTCTGGCAGATGCTTTTTTTACGATAACATTCCCGATGGGGAGATTCAGCTGCTCACCTTTAAGGGGAATTCTACCCAGTGTTTCGATCAGGTAGCCGCCGATGGTTTCGTAGGAACCTTCCGGTATAATCTCTCCGTATTTTTCGTTAAAGGTTTCCCAATCGATACCGGCGCTGGTAAGGATTGACCCATCCACCATAACTTCGGATTTATGTTCATCTGCGTCAAATTCATCCTCGAATTCACCAAACAACTCCTCAAACAGATCCTCCGCAGTAACAATGCCTGCTGTTCCGCCATGCTCATCCAGTACAATTGCCATTGCATGATAGGCAGTCTGGAATTCCGATAGCGTAACGGTCACCAGTTTTGAGAAGGGTATATGCAGGATGGGTTTGACGATATCCGCAATGTTTTCCGGAATATTAAAAAAGTCATAGAGATGTACAACACCCACAATATTGTCCAGGTCATTGTCAAAAACCGGCAGCTTTGAATGTCCGGAATCGATAACAACCTGAAGCGCTTCCTCTAGCGTGTTATTGATGGAAATGGCTGATATATCTATTCTGGGTGTCATGGCTTCGGAGACAGTCGCTTCACTGAATTCAAATACACTGGAAATCATATCCTGCTGATCTTTTTCCATGGTTCCAGGATCATGGACCTGCTCATAGGCAAACTGCAGGTCGTCTCTGTTTTCGGCAATATTCTGCGGATCAGTCTGAAGCGTCGATGAAGCTTTCATCAATCCGGCCTTGTAAAAAAAATAGTTGATGGGATAAAAAATAATCCGAGCAACAATCAGTATAGGCGAAAGGAGCAGTAATCCAATATTCGCATGTTCCCTGATTATTGTTTTTGGCATAACTTCACCGAAGAGCAGAATCACAGCTGAAATGATGAGAATCAGTGAAACATAACTCATCTTTTCCGCCAGATAGACAGTGGCAAAGGATGTTGCCAGAACATTGGAGAGATTGGTTCCAAAGAGTATCGTTGTAAGATATTCCTCTTTTAATTTGAGGATGGAAAGTCCCAGCCTGGCACCTCTCCTGTTCTGTTTCAGCCACACATTAAACTGCAGCTTGTTCGCAGAGATCAGGGCGATTTCTGAGCTTGAAAAGATGATTGAGAATAATAATCCAGTAAGGGCTAAGTTTAATGCTAGCATGTGGTGAAGATTGTATCCATATGATGTATCAAAATTACCAACTTCCACAAAAACAATCAAAGAACTCATAAATGCTCAAGTCAGATAAGATCACAGAACAGCAGAATCCTGTGAGCATGGATATTGATACAAAGTCAATCCGTGAGATTCTGAAAACCATTAATCATGAAGATCAGCAGGTGGCGCTGGCCGTTGAACGTGCAATCCCGCAGATAGAGATGTTTGCCGGATATGTGGTTTCCGCTCTCCAGTCAGGCGGTCGATTGTTTTACCTGGGTTCGGGAACCAGCGGCCGACTGGGTGTGCTGGATGCTGCGGAATGTCCGCCAACCTTTTCTGTCTCTCCCCATCTCGTTCAGGGTATTATTGCTGGCGGACCTGAAGCACTGATCCGGTCGATTGAAGGGGCGGAAGATCAGGTAAAGGACGGCATCAAAGCCGTGATCGATGCAGGGATTTCCAATCGTGATGTGGTTCTCGGAATCAGTTCCAGCAGTACAACACCCTTTGTACTTGCCGGACTGAAAACGGCAGCTGACACTGGGGCGAAAACCGGTCTTTTGATCTGTAATCATCCGCCCGACAATTTACAATTTGATGTTGTCATTACCGTCATTCCCGGACCTGAAATTATCCCCGGCTCCACACAAATGAAAGCTGGAACAGCCACAAAAATGGTCCTGAACATGATCACTACCACAGCCATGATCAAGCTGAATAAAACCTATGGCAATCTGATGGTGGACCTGAAAGCACTCAATGAAAAATTATGGGACCGTGGAGCCCGGATTCTTCAGCATTTTCTGGATCTGGATTACCACCGGTCCATGGGTCTGCTGAAATCCGCTGAAGGCAGGGTGAAAACGGCGATTGTGATGGGGAAACTGAATTTGGGTTTGCAGGATGCCGACTCACTGCTGGATCGTTTTTCTGGTTCACTGCGAGCAACCTTGTCATACTCCGAACAGCAGGATGACTGAAAAATACCGGGTTCTGGGACTCATGTCCGGTACATCCATGGATGGTCTGGACTGCCTGCTCTGTGATATCCGTATAACCGGGAATTTTCAGCTGGAATATGAGATCATTGATTTCAGGACCTATCCTTATGCAGCGGCGGACAGAAAACAGATCCAATCCGCTCTGAACGGTGACACACAGATTATTCAAGACACATCAGCCCGCCTTGGGCAGCTGTTTGCTGAATACTCACTGGATTTCCTGAAGGGCAGAAAAATCGACCTCATCGGTTCTCATGGACAGACGGTGGCGCACAATGATGGTGTTTCAACTTTACAGATCGGAGATGTGACAGCGCTGGTGAAAAACTTCAATGTGCCGGCGGTTTACGACTTCAGGACCGCTGACATAAACGCCGGTGGAAATGGTGCGCCGCTAGTCCCTTTCCTGGATTGGCTGTTGTACAGAAATTCTCAGTTGGATACAATTACACTGAATATCGGCGGTATAGCCAATATCTCATGGATCCCAGCAGGTGGTACACGGGAGGATGTTCTGGGTTTTGATACAGGTCCGGGGATGGCATTGATCGATGAATGTGCCCTTCGATTCTGGAAGACTCCACTGGACCATGATGGTGAATTATCCGCAAAAGGAAATATTGATTTTCAACTGCTTGATCAGCTTTTGGCACATGAGTTTATTCAGAAATCTCCGCCAAAGTCAACAGGACGCCATGAATTCGGAGCTGAAGCACTGGAAAGCATTATCATTCAATCCGCTGGCATCAAACCGGAAAACCTGTTAAGAACACTTGTTGCATTCACTGCGAAAAGCATTTCGGTGAACATCCGTAAGTACCTTAAATTTCGGCCCGTTGAAACGCGGATGATATTATGCGGTGGTGGTGCACATCATCCGATCCTGATGAGCGATCTTAAAGCGTTTCTCAAGTTATCTGCTTACTATAAATCCGAAGAACTGGGTTTACATCAGGATCTTAAGGAATCTCTGCTGATTGCAGTGCTTGCAGTTGCCCGATTACAGAATATTCCTGCCAATATGCCTGGTGTGACCGGGGCAGGACAAACAGTAGTTTTAGGAAAAGTTAAAAGGAATCATGAATAATTACATTTTTAGAAAATATGATATCAGAGGCATTGTCAAAACAGATTTTACAGATGATGTAGTGGCAGATCTTGGACGCGCATTCGGCACTTTCATCCGTCGGGATAACGGCAGCAGGGTAGCTTTAAGCGGTGACATCCGCGATACAACTCCAAGGCTGATAGAGATGTTTGCAAAAGGTCTCATGGAAACAGGCGTGCAGGTGCTGGATCTGGGAATTGTCCCAACGCCGGTGAATTACTTCAGCATGTTCCATCTTGAAATCGACGGTGCTGTACAGATTACAGGAAGTCATAATCCCCCGGAGTACAATGGTTTTAAGCTCTCTTATCAACAGCGTGCCTTTCACAGCGAACAGATTCAGGATCTGCGGGTGCTGATTGAGAACAGGGATTTTGAATCCGGTACGGGATCTTCAGTGAAAGTTCCCATCATGGAGGATTACCTGGACATGCTCAGAAGTAAAATAAAAATTGAACGGCCCCTGAAAGTTGTCATGGACTGCGGTAATGCAGCCGGCTGCCTCACCGGTCCCCAGGTATTTCGGGATCTTGGGATAGAAGTGAAAGAACTGTATTGTGATGTGGATGCAACTTTCCCCAATCACCATCCAGATCCCACAGAAGATGTTAACCTGGCTGATGTTGTGGCGCTGATGAAAACAGGCGAATATGATCTGGGTGTGGCTTATGACGGCGACGCTGATCGGGTTGTTGTTGTGGATGACAAGGGCGGGATCATCCGCGCAGACAATATGATGGCACTGTTCCTCCCTGAAGTCCTGAAAAAAGGTGAGGGCATTGTGTTTGATGTGAAATGCTCCCAGGCTCTTGAAGATATGATCCTGCGATACGGCGGCAGACCCATCATGTGGAAAACAGGGCATTCCCTCATTAAGGATAAGATGAAGGAAGAAAATGTGAAATTCGCTGGTGAAATGAGCGGACATCTTTTCTTTGCCGATGACTTTTTCGGATTTGATGACGCGGTTTATGTTTCCTTGCGGATGGCCCAGATGCTTTCCAGATCTGATGTTCTGCTTTCTGCTCTTGCCGCCGAAATTCCCTTTTATCATTCAACACCCGAACTGCGCCTGGAATGTAAAGATGATGCAGAAAAATTCAAGATTTCTGAAAGTGCGGAAGCATATTTCAAAGAGAATTTTGACTGCATAACCGTGGATGGTGTTCGTATCAAGTTTGGTGACGGATGGGGTCTGGTTAGAGCATCAAACACCCAGGCGGTTATTGTGACTCGATTTGAGGCTAAAACTCTCAAGCGGATGAACGAGATTAAAGATCTTGTACTGGGAAAACTGCAGGAATTCGGCGAGATCACGATTAATGATGAAGGATAAACTGGCAGAATACCGCGAAGAAATAAATGCTTTGCTCAGCGAAGTTTATACTTCCGGACCCGAATCACTTATTCAGCCCGTCCAGTATGTCCTCGCCGGCGGCGGTAAACGCCTGCGACCCCTGCTGACCCTGATCACCGCTGACACATGCTGCGGGAATGCAAACATTGCCATGCCTGCAGCCATTGCCGTTGAGGTTTTGCATAATTTCACGCTGGTCCATGACGATATTATGGACGATGATGTGATTCGTCACGGACAGCCCACTGTACATGAAAAATGGGATGTGGGCTCTGCCATCCTCACTGGAGACGCAATGGTTTCCCTGGCGCTGAAAATGCTGCTGAAAAGTGAGAACAATCCCCGCGAACTGCTGACTATTTTCACAGAAGGTTTGTTAAGAGTCTGCGAAGGGCAGGCCCTGGACAAGGAATTTGAAACCCGTGACAATGTGACCATTGCAGAATATGTACAGATGATTGATCTGAAAACCGGTCATTTGCTGGGATTGGCCGCCGAGCTAGGCGCTATTTCTTCAAACGCATCTCCGTCGGTTCACACTGCCATGCGGGATTATGCCAGACTGGTCGGTAGAGCCTTTCAGGTTCAGGATGATTTACTGGAAGTTTATTCTGATTCTGCAAAAATGGGAAAAAGCCTGAAGAGTGATCTTTTCCTGAACAAAAAGACCTATCTTATGCTGCAGGCGGTAAGCTATGATGCCTCCGCTACGGATAGTGCCATCCAGACGGCAAAAACCAATCATGAAGACGGCCTTAATCTGCTGAGGGAATTGTTGGACAGCTCAGGTATTAAAAAGGAGACTACTGCATTTATTGATGATACCATTAAAAGTGCTGATGATATCCTCAGGAGTCTAGAGATCAATACTGACAAACTGCATTTTTTCAGTTCCATAATTACCAACAGGAAAAATTAATGACACCTTATAACTATTTGGACTTAAAGAACAGACTGGATCCGGACAATATGTATGATGCTATCGCTGGATTTCCCGGTCAGATCGCCCATATTCTTGAGCATCTGCTTCCCAAAGCGCTTAAATATGAGCATCCTGAATACCAGTCTGTCTTGATTGCCGGCATGGGCGGTTCAGCCATCGGTGCAGACCTTGTTCGGGCATTCACTCAGGGCATCTGTGAAATTCCAGTATTTGTGAACCGGAATTATTCCATACCCGGCTGGGTAAACAATCACTCGCTGGTCATAGCCTCTTCCTACTCTGGAAATACAGAGGAAACCCTGAGCTGTTTTTATCAGGCCAGGGAATCTGGTGCTGATTGCATCATTGTTACCACCGGCGGAAAACTCCTTGACCTGGCTAAAGAGCATCAGCTGGATGCTTTGATCATGCCTGCGGGTCTGCAGCCCCGTGCTGCGCTGGGTTATTCATTCACAACACTTGTGTTGCTGTTTACAAAACTGGGATTATTGCCCCTGGCTGTCCTGGATGATCTGAACCGGATTCACCCCATTCTGGCTGAGTACTCCAAATCATTGCAGATCAGCGCTGAGGACAATCCCGCCAGAGATTTTGCTGAACAGATCCACAATACGATTCCGGCTATTTACGGCAGTGATGATTTAACATGGGTCGCCGCACTGCGACTCAGGGGTCAGCTGGCTGAAAATGCAAAAATGATGGCCCTGCATCATCATATCCCCGAGCAAAACCATAATGAAATTGAAGGCTGGACCTGCAATGAGGATCTTCTGAAAAAAATGTCCATCATCTGGCTCAGGGACGCTGAAGATTCTGAACAGATACAAAACAGAATGGACATTACATCAGAATTACTGGCCCCGCGTGCCGGATGCAGCCTGTCCGTTGACCAGCAAGGTGAGACGCCTCTGGAAAGACTCCTGAAAATGATCCATTTTTCGGACTGGATCAGTTACTATGCTGCTCTCTTAAACGGTGTTGATCCCACACCTGTGGATCGCATTGGAAGCCTGAAAGAGAAATTAAGCGCCTGACCGCTGACAATCTTTTGTATTCGAATCTAATGCTTGAGTAAATTTCCCCCGTTGATATGGTCCATGTTGAAGTCATAAGAATATCTTATTATTCCCCCGGCAAGGGGTATGCGGTCTTACTGAAAGAGGTTGGCGGTGTTCGCCAATTGCCGATTATAGTGGGAAGCGCTGAAGCCCAGGCTATTGCTCTGGCATTTGAAGGAATCGAAATGCCCAGACCCCTCACCCATGATTTGCTCGTGGATGTCATCGATCATTTTGACGCAGACCTGGAAAAGGTCATTATTACACATCTGTCCAGCGGTACTTATTTTGCAAAACTCATACTTGACAGTGATTTGATGGGAAAAATCGAAATAGATTCCCGCCCCAGTGACGCCATTGCAGTCTGTCTGCGCATGGAAGCCCCGCTTTTTGTCAATGAAAAAATACTGGAGCAGGTGGCTATGGATTCCATTAAAATCGATTCATCCCATGATGATGTCCCCGAAACCAGAGTCACTGAATTGTCTTTTGAAGAGACTATGGAAAACCTCCAGTCAATTCTCAACAGGGCAATCGAAGAGGAAAACTACGAGGCCGCTGCTAAGATCCGGGACCGGATATCGTCCCTGGAAAAGGAACCCTGATCACTCAGCCAGACACTGTCCCGCTGGATTTCCGGACAGAAAACTACTTTAAAATACCTGAAAATTTCGCTGGAACTTTGATAAATGAAGCTTGTTAGGTCATCGTTTCTATTTTATAAATTTCAGGCCCTGAATTATTCAAAATGAGGATACAATGAGATACACATTTTTAGCCCTGATTCTTCTCATGGCATTTATAGGCTGTGACCGCAAGAGCGCAAAAATAGAGACATACTGGAGTAACGCACTGGAATTACGTGAAGCTGATAAGCTGGGTGAAGCCATCTCACAGCTAAAGATGATTGCCAGGGATTTTCCGGAATCTGCAGAAGCTCCTGAGGCCATTCATAAAGTTGGAGAAATCTTTCTTAATGATGTAAAAGATTATGAGATTGCCATCGAAGAATTTCAAACTGTCATCGATAATTACCCTGATTCAGAAATGGCTGCTAAAGCCCTGTTCATGATCGGTTATGTGTATGCTAATTATCTGGAAGCATACAGTGATGCCGCTGATCGCTATCAATCTTTTATTGATCAATATCCGGACCACGAACTTGTACCCTCTGTACAGTTTGAACTGGATGATATGAAAGACATCCTGTCTGAAATCGATCAACTTAATGCAATGGCAAATTAAATATTTGAATCAAACCTGAACCGCCGGGTTTTCTGATCGAGACCGGCGATGTGTAAGATTCAGTTCTGTCCATCAGTAGAATATCTATTGATGGGTGAACATCTGTTATTAGAAAAATAGGAATTCGTTGCGTATGGAAAATTTTGACCTGACCGGATTAAATGAAAAAATAAAGAGCGAATCAGCTTTTGTTGATGTTTTGCGGTCTGAACTTTCTTCAGTTATCATTGGTCAGGAAGAGTTGATTCATAAATTGATCATTGCTCTTCTTTCTGATGGACATGTTTTTCTGGAGGGTGTACCCGGCCTTGCAAAAACACTCACCGTAAGCTCCCTTGCAAAGCTGATAGACACAAAATTTCAACGTATCCAATTTACACCGGATCTTCTCCCTGCTGACCTGCTCGGCACACTGATCTACAATCCTAAAGATTCCAGTTTTGTTGTCAAAAAAGGGCCCGTATTCACCAATATCATTCTGGCGGATGAAATCAACCGCGCCCCGGCAAAGGTCCAGAGTGCCCTGCTGGAAGCCATGCAGGAACGTCAGGTCACCATTGGTGACACGACCTACAAACTGGACGAGCCCTTTCTGGTAATGTCCACACAAAATCCAATAGAGCAGGAAGGTACCTATCCTTTACCGGAAGCACAGATTGACAGATTTATGTTCAAACTTCTGGTGGATTATCCCAATGAAACCGAAGAACTTGCCATCCTCCAGCGCATGGGCAAGATCGACAATAAGGTTAATCTTAAACCTGTCATAAAAGCATCCCAGATCATGGATGCCCGAAAGATTGTGGACCAGATCCATATGGCTGAGAATATTCAGAAATACATCGTGTCCCTGGTCATGGCAACCAGGAAACCTGATGCTTATGGCTTGAATGACCTGTCACCCCTGATCAGTTTTGGAGCTTCGCCCAGAGCGTCAATTTTTATGGCGACTGCATCCCGGGCACGCGCATTTCTTGCTCATCGCGGATATGTGATCCCTGAAGATGTGAGAGACGTGAGCCGCGCCATCCTGCGGCATCGTATCCTGCTTACCTTCGAGGCTGAAGCAGAAGATGTGACAACGGAAGATATCATCACCCGGATTTTTGAATCCGTGCCCACACCCTGAGTCTGATCATATCCATTATAACTTGTCTGATATGAAGTTCACCCTGTGCTGATACCTGCAGAAATATTAAAAAAGGTTAAGCTCATTGAGATTAAAACCAGGCGGCTGGTTAATGATCTTTTTGGCGGCGAGTATCATTCCGCTTTCAAAGGAATGGGGATGGAATTCGCTGAAGTCCGCGAATATTTCCCCGGAGACGACATCCGCAGTATCGACTGGAATGTGACAGCCCGGACAGGAAAACCCCATATCAAGAAATACGACGAGGAACGTGAACTCACGGTGGTGCTGGCCGTGGATGTAAGTGCATCCGGGTATTTTGGAACCGGCTCTACTCTTAAAACCGATATCATGGTTGAGATTGCAGCCATTTTGAGTTTCAGCGCTATAAAAAATAATGATAAAGTTGGACTGCTGCTGTTCTCAGATCAGGTGGAAAAATACATCCCTCCTAAAAAAGGTAAAACCCATGTTCTCAGAGTGGTCAGGGAATTGATCTATTACAAAGCTGAGGACAGAAAAACCAATATCAGCCTGGGACTTGAATACCTGCTGAAGATGTTAAAGCGCAGGTCAGTTATTTTCCTCATCTCTGATTTTCTCGATGACGGCTATCAGTCACTGCTCAAAATCGCCAATCAGAAACACGATCTTATTTCCATTCAGCTGCAGGATAAAGCAGAAATGGATCTTGTTAATTTAGGCTTGATCAAACTGCACGATGCTGAAAACCATACCTGCCACTGGGTTGATACGTCCTCAAAAAAATATGCGGCAAAAATGCGGTCTGCTTTTGAAGAACGGACCAAAGCCCTGAGCCATTTCTGTAAAAAGAATGAAATTGACCTGATACCGGTAAACACGGCGGAGAGTTATATCGATCCTCTGGTCCAATATTTCAACAAGCGGACAACCCGAAGATGATTTACAGACAGCTATCACTCTTCATTTTGTTTATTGCCGCAAGTTTTGGACAGATCAGGCTTGAGACTTCCGTCACACCTGATTCAGTGACTGTGGGTGACAGGGTTCAATTAAAAATTCAGGCTGTTTTACCTGAAGGACAGGTAGCAAATTTCCCCAACCTGGAATCTGAATCTGAAGCCATGACGGTTATTGGAAAGGAACTGGCAGGTAACAGCGCTGTCTATCTCCTTACATTCTGGGAAGTTGGTGCAGCCGTAATTCCTGAAATAGAAATTCAAATTTTTGACAATGGAAAACTGATCACCTCCCTAAGCACAAAACCGTTTAATATAACCATCTACTCTGTTCTGGATGAATCGGCCACGGATATCAGAGATATCAAAGGCATGCAGGATGTGAAGCTGGATCGCGGCTGGCTGTACTACCTTTATATTTCCCTGATTTTATTATCAGCTGCAGCTGCATACCTGTTCTGGAGAAGACGATCCCGGGAAATCCGGAAAGCTGAAAAATGGGTGGCACCTCCTGATCCGCCGCATGTCCACGCCGTAAAACAGCTGGAAGCTTTAACCAGGCCGTATCCTATCACCGTCGAAACAGCTGAACTGTATTATCTGGAATTATCCCGAATCTTTCGTGAATTTATTGAACATGATTTTTATGTCAAAGCGTTGGAAATGACCACATCTGAGTTTAATGACTATCTGGGAAGCCTGAATCTTGAAGGTGATCTCCTCCAGCGCACTCATCATTTGATTTCAATGTCAGACCTGTCTAAATTTGCCCGCCATGTTCCTGATGAAACTCAATTTGATAATGATAAAAAAGAAGTCATCTCCCTGGTAAATTCCTATCATGCCCTGGTAAACAACCTGGAAAGGTAAAACCGTGCGAAATCGCCGGGTATTTTTTATCGTGCGAAAGGTTTATTATGCTTAAATGGATCGCAGCTGCAATTCTGTTACTCGGTCTTTCCTTTGGACAGTCCAGCACATATTCGTCATTTGATGCTGGAATTCGCTTTGGACTTAACATGCCCGGTCCCGAGCAGTTTCTGAATACATCCGCCGTTGGACTGCACGCCGGTTATTGGCTCAGTCCCTCCTACCGTATCTCTATGAATTATTCCTCATCCAGACTTTCTGCAGATGAAGATGAATATCCGGACCTGGAAAATGACCACCTCTCCCTGCTGTATTTCGAATTCAGCCGTCATCAATGCCTGGGAGAAGACTTTACAGCCTATTCCCTTATCGGCATGGGAAATATGATGAAGGATGACGAAGATCAGATGGGATTTGTGTTCGGTTTCGGGATTCAGTATCCGTTAAGCCGGCAGATCCTGCTGGACA
>JACKQG010006508.1_pt1 | contig 12262 bp, 10 predicted proteins | sample 8237621 | NCBI WGS metagenome assembly JACKQG01 (sample SAMN15677084, study PRJNA649215) | marine metagenome | biome: marine; feature: Black Sea; material: saline water; isolation source: suspended particulate matter (SPM) from the Black Sea western gyre | collected 2013-06-09/2013-06-10 | depth...
ATTTTTTTTCCTTCGCCTTCGCCTCAGCCTTTGCCTGCACTTTAGTGCGCTGGGGTATATGAGAAATTTCTATTTAGCTTATTCACAAAATATAAAACTGCAACCATTGGTTGCAGAAATTAGCTGGACAAAAAATGTTTTTATCATGGAAAAATATAAAAACAATTTGGAACGGGAATTTTACAAATGAAAAAGAAAAAATCATGGCAAGAAAAACTACACGCCAAAAAAGATCTGCCACAGGTACAACCGATAACGGAAAAAATGAGTGTACGCTGGGGCACCGGAACAGTTGTCATTCCTGCCCCGATAGAAGTCGATGAAATTATGCGCCAGGTTCCTGAAGGTAAACTGATCACCATCAACGAGATTCGTGTCAGACTTGCAAAAAACCATGGCGCTTCAATCGGTTGTCCGATGACGACTGGAATCTTTGCCTGGATCGCTTCTCATGCAGCCGATGAGGAAGCCAGGGAAGGAAAGAAGGATATCACACCGTATTGGCGAACCTTAAAAACCGGCGGAGTGTTGAATGAAAAATATCCCGGCGGCATCGATAATCTGAAATATTTTTTGGAGTCTGAAGGTCACCAAGTGATTCAAATAAGTTCAAAGCAAATCCGCTTTCAGCATATAACTTGAATATTAATAATAAATAGGTGCTGCCATGAGAGACCTTTACTCAAAATGCGGGATGAACTGCGGTCGCTGCCCTTCATTCAAAGAAAACCTTCAATCAATGGATGACAGGATTCGCTGCAGTAACGGGTGGCAATTATTTGGCATCAATTTGAGCCCGGAAAAACTTCGCGCTTGCGATGGCTGCCAGACGCCTGACGAATCAAAGCCAACTCGGTATTTAAATTGTTATGTGAGAAAATGTGCCGTAAAAAATGAAGTTAAAACGTGCGCCTTTTGTTCTGCTTTTCCCTGTGATGATGTGCCAAAGGTGTCAGTATCGTCCAATAGGCGGGAACAAATTGAAAAAGAAAGAGGGAATAAAATACCTGAACAGGACTATTTGGCATTTATTGAGCCCTATGAGGGAATGAAGCATTTGACTGAACTTCGCAAATCTATTGCACCGGAACAGATCACACAAATGAGAACGATTACCTACCAACCCAGAATTGTTGAATTCCCTGAAAACTTGAGCTTGCCTTCAAATAACCTAAAAACACTTCGAACGATACACCAGCTGTTATCTTCAATTGGAACAGAAGAAAATATTTCATTTGCACGAGAGATACTTTTAAAAAAAAGAAGATTGTATTGTCTTAAACTTTTGTGGGCTTTTGGACTTTTAGGAAAAATTAAGGACGGAAAGGCTTCACAAATGAAGTTAAGTAGAAAAGATTATCTAAATCAAAAAATCAATTCCGGTTATTCAGTTGTAATTGAATACTTAAAATTTTTAAAAAGATATGGAGTGAATTGTCGAATTATTCATTTACCAGGATATGAGTGGAAAACACCAAACGGAGGATTACGTAAAGAAGGGTGGCACATGAAGATGACTTTTGAGAAGAATTTAGATGGTGATTTTGGATTAAAGATGTTGAAGAGATATGTTGAGCAACTTCAAAAACAAAAACATAAAACTGCATTTAGATATTTTTCTGCCGCGGATATTAGAGTGATGAGTGAATAGCATCGTTATCATGAATCCACAGTCATTCGGTTTGGGAATTAATCCCTGTGCCCGTAGGGTGCGTTAGAATTTTATTTGGCTTCGTTAAAGGATAATAAATTATCATGAAAGAAAACATCACTCAAAAATTAGCCGACTATTTTGACATCCCAAAAGAGTTGTTGCCTTTTCTCCCCGAATTATTTTCAGACCTCTGGGAGCTGGGAAGTTCTACTGATATCATTATCGATTGGATTCGATTGACAAATCTTCAATCAAATGCAAGGGTGCTCGATTTGGGTTGCGGAAAGGGTCCCGTATCCATAAAACTGGCAAAAGAATTTGGTTTTAATGTTTTGGGAATTGATTTTTTCGAGCCGTTTATAATCGAAGCAAAAAAGAAAGCAAAGGATTATGGTGTCAGCGAATTATGCCGCTTTGAATGCGATGATATGAGAAACAGACTTAAAAGCGAGGTTGATTATGATGTTGTCATTTATTCGGCAATCGGGAACGTTCTTGGCACTGTAGAACGATGGATAAAAAAATTACGAAAAACAATTCGCGGCGGCGGATTTATGTTAATTGATGACGGTTTTAAGAAAACGGATAAAGGGATAAATTTGTCTGGGTATGAGCATTATGTACCCTACGAGGAAACGATCAGGCAGCTTACAGTCTGCGGAGATAAAATTATTCAGGAAAAAATTTTTTCCAGGGACGAAATGAAAATGATGAACGACAGAAACACAGAACTCATTTCTAAACGTGTTAAAGATTTGGCTGGGAAATATCCAAAATTAGCAGACAAGTTTTATGAATTATTAGAGATGGAAAAACAAGAATGCCAGATTTTGGAAAATGATATTCCCGGAGCAATGTGGTTGATTCAGAAAAGTTAAAATCTTTTTGAAGTCAAAATAATTAATATTTCACAGTAAAAACGAAAGGATCATTAAATGAAAAAAACAAAAAAACTTATCATCTTCATCATTGTAACAATTTTCGTTATTGCAGTTTTACATTTTGGCAATTCTGCCGTTCACATGGCAAACATCGGTTGCGGCTATAAAGCGAAAATATTAGGCTCGGCGGTTTTTATCTCGAAAAGAAATCCTGAAAATGTGTTAAATGAAGATCTTTCTGATCCAAATTTCAAATTAATTAAAGCCGAAATTGACTATGAAAAGAAAACAGTTACCACAACAGCCCTGTTTGGATTGGTTAAAAGAAAAGCGTTTTATCGGGAGAGTTTGGGCGTTACATTGGATTTGAATGAAAACGACAGGGATATTTCAGTTGATAAATTGAAAAATGTGGAATTGTCCGAAAAATATGATTCAACGTTGTGGCCTCAAGGGGATGCTGTCCAATTAGATAATCTGCCCACTAATGTAAACAAACAAAAATTAGATGAGGCAATCGAATGTGCATTTCTTGAAACTGATTCCGGCAGGTTAAAAAGAACCCGGGCGATCGTAGCCGTGTTAGATGGGCGGATCATTGGGGAAAAATATGGACAAGGTTTTTCAAAGGATGTGCCTTTGCTCGGCTGGTCAATGACAAAAAGTGTAACCAATGCGCTAGTTGGAATTTTAGTAAAACAGAATAAATTGGCGCTCAATCAAAAAGGTTTATTTTCTCAATGGAATAATTCTGGCGATCAAAGAAACGATATAACACTTAACAACATGATGCAAATGAGCAGCGGACTGGAATTCGGCGAAAAGTATAATGATTTATATGCCGACGTTGTGGTGATGCTTTACAAAGAAAAAAGCGCTTCTGATTTTGCAAAAAACAAACCGTTGTTACATAACCCGGGAACGTATTGGTCTTACACCAGCGGTACAACAAACATGATCCAAAAAATCATTCGAAATACATTTGAAGGGGACGATCAAGCTTATTGGGAATTTCCGCACAAAGCGCTATTTAATCGAATCGGAATGAAGAGCGCCATTATTGAAACTGATGCATCGGGAACTTTTATCGGCTCATCATATATGTACGCTACTGCCCGGGACTGGGCTCGCTATGGTTTGTTTTTGCTGCAAGATGGCGTTTGGGAGGAAGACCGAATTTTACCAGAAGGTTGGGTGAACTATTCTACAACTCCTGTCGAAAATGCTCCCAATGGAAAATACGGCGCCCAATTCTGGCTCAATCCCGCAACGCTTCCGAATTACAATAAGGAGCTGTCAGAAAAACTACCACAAGATTTGTACTTTATGTGGGGACATGAATCCCAATTTGTGACAATTATTCCTTCAAGAAATTTGGTTGTCGTTCGATTAGGGTTGACTATTAAAAATGGTGCTTGGGATCAGGCTGGATTTATTGTGAAGATTATAGAAGCGATTGGATAGCATTTTTTTTTACACCATTTGGACAGAAACGCAACCAATTGTTTAGTCATTCGTATTTTTTAATCTACCGGATTCCACTTACAGCGCAGAGAGGTTATAAGGACGTAATACTCCATGCGCTTTGCTATTCTTTATGAAAATACTTTAAAGCTTACTCAAAAAACAGGAGAATTAAAATGGCTGATTCAAATTGTTCCGATTGCAGTTTCCGCAAAAAATATGACGATAATCCTAAATCATTTTTAGGCAGGATCTGGAGATGGCATGCAAACTGGTGCCCGGGATGGAAACAATACATAACATCCTTGCCAGATGATGAAAGTAAAAAATTAGCGGAAAGGTATAATATGAAGAAGTATCTAGTACCTTGTTCTTAAAATAGCTCACACAAACTGGCAATTTATCATAATAGATAATTTTTGTACGGCACCAATGAAGACCCAAAAAATAAAGGACAGAAAGATAGAAAACAGAAAAATAATTACTGTGAGTTCTTCCCCATCATCGTCAGCTTCCCTGGTATAAATTTTAAAGTCATTTTTCTGTCCTGGTTTTTTGTTTAAGCCAACCTAACATGGTCAAGTTTCAAAAAAGGTAATTATTTTGAAAGTTAATTACAAATGTTTTGTGATATTTATGATCATTCTTTTGGGATATAACAATTACGCTAAAAATAACTATGGTTAAAATTACTCAAGATATTTAAAAGAAATCCATGGAGGATTAGGATTTATTTTAATTTTAACAAAGGAAAATTTGGCGGCTCCGGTCTTGGCGCTAATGTTTTCCGAGAAGGATCAATAATTAGGTCTGATTCTTCCAACACCAATTGTACAAGCAAAGGCTCACACAGCGGCGGACCAATAACGCAATCGGTTACCATTGAGCGATCTCCAATAATTACCTCCAAACCTTTTGCCACCCATCGTTGCTCTTTTCTTTTTTCAGCATAGGTGACAATGATTTTACCAGCCGGTTCTAAATCCAGCTTTTCAATCTCATCCTAAAGGGATTGATTTTATCCATTATTTCTATTTATTTGTTTACTTCTCGATTACGCAACCGGTAAAGGCCCTGAAGCAACCAATCTTTTCTTTGCCGGATCGATTGTTAAATTCATACCTTCCAAAGTTCTTGCGCCCAATAAAATAAGATCACCTGCTTCAGCAAATACGACTTCGTCTATTGTAAAAGAATCATTAACTCGAATTATAGCGAATCCAACACTTCTGGTTATTCTCTGTCCATTCGCCATGATAAAAGTTAAATCTTTCTTTTCTCTTTTAACACCAATTTTTTCTAACTCTTTTGCTGATATCCATGATAGTCCACTGCCAGTATCAACCATTGCCTTAGAAATGCTTATGGACTGGCTTCTATCTACATTGTTTTCAATTATACAGCTTGTTGTAAATGTTCCCATGATTATTTCTCCTATATTTTGTAACATATTCTCATAAATATATAAAATAACATTAAAAAAATCAAGATATTTAGAAGATCGTGTTTTTGAAGAATTTCAGCTCCATCCTGATTTTCTTATTATATCAATTAATCTATTCAATTGACCAACCATATAAAGTGGCAGAGAAATCAAAGTAACAGTAACATTTTCGGATTTTTTGTTTTGCTGAATTCTATGATTTATGTTTTGAGTTGACGGTAAATTCAAATCAAAACGAATCGCAATTTGTGTTTTTTTATCATTCACGAATTGAAAAACTGATTTAAGAGAACCACTTTTTCCTGCTTTTACTTCAACAGGTAATATTATATTCCCACGTGATATTACATAATCAACTTCAGCATTACTCGTTTTTTGCTCTCGCAGCCAGTAAAATAACTTCGGCGCTTCCTGTCCGTTATCCAAATAGAGAAGGTGTTGTCCGACAAACTGTTCTGCAATTGAGCCTTCATTTACCAATTTTCGCTCATCCATAGAATTAATCGCCAACCAATCTAATCCACAAACCCGGTTCATTAGACCAACATCTAAAAAAAGTAATTTGAATTTCGATAGATCAGCTTGTGCATTTAACGGGATCCCGGAACAACCGGAATGATAAACAGGGGTAATTAATCCTGCTTTTGTAAGTAAATCAACTGATGTTTTCAATTCGCGAGCCTTTTCATCTCTTGAAATATTACTGTATTTTACTTTTTCTCCGACAGCAGAGGGAACATAATTAAAAACCCGGTGCAACCTGGTAAGATGATTTTGCCTTACGTATTTTGAAAAATCATCCTTATACGTTTCAACAATTGATTGGTGAACGTTAATAGCTTCATTCAGTCGATTCGTTTGAATATATCGGAGTATTGCCTCCGGCATTCCACCGACGAACAAAAATTCGCGCTGTTTTTCTAATAAGCGGAGATGTACAGTTTGAGGTATTGGAGTTGTTATGTCAAAATTGTAAATGTAATCTAAAAGTTTGGTGTCTTGCTCAATTAAAAACTCCTCAAATGTCATTGGACCCAGATGAAGATATTCAATTCTTCCCACAGGCATGGAAAAGTTGTGTTTTGACAGAACAAATTCTAACAATGAACCTGCTGCAATAATGGGTAGTTGGGGAGATTCTTCATAAAAATATCGTAATGATTGCAAAGCCCGGGGGGTTGCCTGTATTTCGTCAAGAAAGAGAAGGGAATTAGCGGCTGTTGAATTTTTTCCTGTCAGACCTTCAATTTCTCGTATTATGTTTTGAATATTTAGTGTTTTAAAAATATTATCTAATTCCGGATGCTTTTCAAGATTGACTTCAATTAAGTTTAAGTTGTTGTCCCTGGCAAAATTGCGGACAAGCGTGGATTTCCCTACCTGCCGCGCTCCTCTAATAATTAGCGGTTTACGATATGGATTTTCCAGCCATTTTTTAAGTTTTGTTTCAGCATATCTTTTCATGAATCAAACAACCCCTTATTGTGTACAGATGGTGTATGAAACAACCCCTTGTTTTGTCCATTTTGGTAAATATAAACAATAACATTTTAAAAGTCAAGATTTTTAAATTTTTGAATTGAATAGAATAACATTGATAGTAACTATTCAGTGAGGTTACAAATGTCATTCTGAGGGAGCTTGCGACCGAAGCATCAAAATACACCTCGTAATCTGTTTGGGGATAATTGTTGTAAAAGTTAATTATGTTATTTTTTTTTTACCTCCTAAAGTTTCAATATATCTGTGCTTATACTGCCTGTTGTTATATTTAAAAATCAAATCCACCAGGGGCATATAAAGTTCACCAAATTCTTCGATGTATTTTTTGCTCACCCATTTTAAGAAATTCTCAAAATTTTTACCATTAAAATGAAACTTTATTTGTAATAGGGATTCAATATCGGTATCAAAATAAAAATTAACCTGGGGTGGCGGAGAATTATCAATCGGTTGAAACCTCTGTACAAAAGGTGATAAACCATGTTTATAAAGAAAGTGAAATCTTTTCAGGTCTTCAGACAGAGTCGTATTATAACCATACATACAGATGAAAATCATTTGCCTCATTTGAAGCCCTTTTAGCAACTTGAGTTTTTCTTTAACTAACGGAACCTGTTCACTGGAATTAAGACCAAAATAGTACATTCGTTTAGTAAAGCTATAATTTCTGCTGTCGATTTTAAGAAGCCATTCAGCATTCCCGGGAGCAAGATAATTGATGTCGAGTGCTTGATTAAAATTTACCTTTAATTCTCTTTTGACTATATGTTTCAAAAGATCGGTTGATCCAGAAAAACTCAATAAGTTATCATCTAATATTACAAATTTCGTTCGATTTGGGGGGACTAAATCATCGATTGAAGCAACAAGTTTTATATTTCCTTCTTTTTTAGGAACAACACAGAATTTGCATTTACATGGACACCCTCTTGTTAAAAATCCTAATGCGAAGTCGATATCAGGATATAATGAGTAATCCGGCATTAAACATTCAATTTCTTCAGGCAATCTTTTGAGCAAATCTACACCCGATCCCCCTATCTGTAGATTTTCACCGTGCAATTGTTTTAATTTATTGATTTTTTGTTTTGTGCTCTTTCTAAAAAAAATGCAACTGGCAAAAACAGATTTTGATTTTTTGTGATCAGAAGAATACCTGGTTAAAATGACATTACGCCCTTGTTCTTTATAAAACCTGCTAATTTTCATAAGCGCAAGATTGGGAATACGGCTGTCAACATCGATCAATACAACTGTATCTTCTGATGCAGGTTGATTATCAGTGAATCGGGACTGAAAGAAAGTTAATGAGCAAAATGTAATCCGGTGGTAATTTCAAGTAAGGATAAATATTTGAACCCTTCTTAAAGTAAATTTTGTTGTCCTTTTCCCAGTGTGAAAAAAAAATATCCGGGAATACTTCAGTAATTAACGACAAAGAAATATTATAAAGATATTCTGCTTTTTTACTTTGATATTGAGATGCATTTACATATTGACGATAAAGCCATTCGTCAACCGGATTGAGTGGAAAAAAAAGATTATTAAGAGGGGTGGGATAAATAACTTGAACTTCCTGATTTTGTAATTCATTACTTAACATCCTATCCCCTAAAAATGAGTAACTTATTTTATCCCATTCCCTAAACATAGTTTCAAATCGGGAAGATCGAACACGGGGTGAAAAATCTTTATCAGGATCACTTTGAACAATATTATTACCTGGCGGATTATAGCCATAAGCAAAAGAACCTAATGGCTTTTTAATATCATTAAATCCTTTAGATACTGTAACATTGCTGCCGAAATTCCTTTTTTTTAAAACCGGCTCGATTCTGCCATCCGGTAGAGTTCTAAATTGAATTAAAACTGTTTTTAAGTTATCACCATATAACTCAATTCCCCAGTAAATCGGTTTATTATCCTTGATCAGTTTTTTTGTTACTTCCTTTCCTAATGAAGTAAAGTAATTGTTCCCGCCTCCTAAACATACGGAAATGAGCTTCAAGACCAATAAATCTTCAGACGGATCGGTTTCCTGTATCATCGACCATTTTTTGATTCTATTTTTTTCATCTGTGAAATTTATAGAATAAATCTCTTTATCCAAATCGTTTTTTATCTGGAATTTTTTCAGATACATTAATATCAACCTCGCGGAGTCAATCTTAATTTGGGTGCAATCCTGAAAAGTTGGTATAAAGAATATTTCAGATTCGCAATGAATTTTGAAATTAACTGCAAATTATTTTCCCCCGATAGAGATCAATTTTGGTTTCAAATCTTCATACTTTGTCATACACTGACCAATATTAGCATTAATATAAGTCGGATCACAAATGAGATAATCTTCTTTATTGTATTTAATAATGAAACCCTTGATATCAGTACTAAATTTAACCGCCGTTGCAATATGCCCCGGATAATCCAGACCAATTATTTCAAGCCCAATCAGATTACGAACCAAATAGGCAAAAAGAACTGAACGGTCTTCACAATCTGAATAGGGATAAAACAAAGTCTCCTCAGCGAAAAACGGTTTTTCCCTGCCAAATTGAACGTCGTCTTTTTTGTATTCAAATGCAGTCTGTACAAATCTTAATAATATATTCACCGCTTCTGCTTCTGACTTACCCTCAATTATTGGTTTAAGATTGTGCAATAAAGAATAACGTGCATCTGGCGAAAGCGAAGCATCAAAATAAACCTCATAATCAGTTTGGGGATAATTGTTGAAAAAATTAATCACATCTTTTTTCAATTTCAACTCCACGTTAAATTCTTTTTCTCCATAAAGGAATTTCAATTTTTTGTCCACTATAACCTGCCCAATAACAGGTGAATTTGTTATGTTCAAACCAATAAGATTCTGAGCTCCCTGGTAACTTCCATTGTATGTATAGACTTCTTTTACTTTCTTTGGTTCGCCGTTTAACGTTACAACATAATATCTTTTATTATCCAGGTCAAAGTATTGAGCGCGATAGATAATGTGTTTCGAAGGCAGCAATAGAAACACTTCATTTTTTTCATAACCAATCCTGGCATCATATCCAGTTTTTAGCAACATGAACCAGGTAAATAATTTAATATTATTTTCAAAGTTTGGGTAAAGTGTTTCGCCGATGTAAGATAAAAGCAAGCAATATCCCCAATCATTCAGCTTCATCTGCTCTCTTAATTTTTTTGATTGATCCAATAAATCTTCATAATTAGACCGGCTTAATTTTGCCCAATAATTGCTGATTTGTTTTTCGTTTACCGGGCTTTCCAATATAGCTTTTAATATTGCTTTATCATACTTTACTTTCAAAGAAACATCAAAGAAAGAAAACGACAATGTATCTTCTTTGTTCAAAATTTTTGAAAAGAATTTTTCAATAGAATCCGACTCCTTTTTTATTGGCGGCTTGGGAAGCTGGATTTCTTTGATTTTTTTGGACTGGATATCTGCTGGGATTTCTTTTGCTATCGTAGCTGGAAATATTACAGGCTTTGGCGTTTCATCTGGCTTTAGACCTTTGAACAGCTCAAATGCTTGCCATTCCTTTTTTAGAAATTCAGCAAACGCTTTATCACGAGCATCCTTGAATTCTTGAAATTGTTCCTGTTGTTTTTTCAGCCATTCCTCATAATCTTGTTGTGCATTCGAAAATGTATAGAAAAGTAACAAAATCATAAGAGAGATAAAAAATATTGTTATCTTTCGCATTTTTACTCCTTTAAGTTTTCCATAAAAATTAAAAAGAATAATTTGAAATTAGAAAATATCAGAAAAAAATATTGATATTATTAAACATATTTACTATATTACTTCATGCCTGAATTAAGTAGATTTTACGGAATCGTTATCAGAATGTTTATTAATGATCACCCTCCTGCCCATTTTCATGCTGAATATCAGGGTCATGAAGCATTGTTGATATTACTTCCCTTGATGTAATCAAAGGAAGTATTCCAAATAGAGCACGGCTATTAGTTGTTGAATGGGCTTTGGAACATCGACAGGAATTGATTACAAATTGGGAAAAAAGAAAAATCCCTGAACCACTTGATAAAATTAAACCTTTAAAATAGTTAAGGATAATTATGGTAAAAATTATTAAAATTCATATATTAAAAAAAAATCGCATCCAGGTTTTTTTTGATGACGGTGTAGAAAAAATTATCGACTTTACACCTTTTATAGGCGAAGATCCATTAACTAAGCCACTTTCCGACCCCAAATTTTTTCGCCAGGGAAAAATTTATGACAACGGACGAGGTATCTATTGGCAAAATGGTTATGATGTGTGTCCCGATAATTTGCGCTATCATATAAAGTCGGTTGAGACTCGTGTTAACAAACTTTCACAGAAATCTTTACAAACTGCATAAATAACCTCCAAACATCATCAGTTTTATCAACGACATTCCTGTAGCATAAAAAAATAAATTCCCGCAAAAATGCAGAAGACGCAAAGGTACAACACAATTAATTTTTTATTTTCTTTGCGTTCTTCGCGTCTTTGCGGTGAAAAATTCTTTTCTACTCCCCAAATAAAATAAATGCTCCCCAATAAAACGGGTGCTCATAACCCAGACGACGAATATCATTACGCGCCAATCGAATCGCCTGCTTTGGATCCTGACCTTCTTTGATGTATTTATAAAACGTTGAAGTCAACTGCGTGGCTGAAGTCTCCGCCACAGACCACAAACTCACCAAAACATTTTGCGCGCCAGCATACTGAAAAGCACGTCCCATTCCCATCACGCCTTCACCGCTTACGTTCTTGCCGACTCCTGTTTCGCAGGCTGTTAGCGCTACTACTTCGGCATTCAGTTTTAAACCCATCACTTCGGTCATGGTGAGAAAACCGTCGTAGCCTTCGGGATTGTCCACCTGTGTTAGCACCAGGGCGGGTTCTTTAATATAGGGCACAGCCCTGTCTAAAATGCCGTGGGTGGCAAAGGTCAGGTAACGGTACTGGCTAAGGTCCGCTGCCCGCACTTTATCCTCTTTGGCTTCGCTGCCGCTGAATACAACCGCATTACGACCAAATAACGATTCCAAAGCTTTAGCTAACGCTGCTGTCTTTTCTAATCGCGGGAAAATAGCACTGGCGTCCGCGGGAGCGTCTCGCTGCGTTTCTTTTGACCGCACACCTTTTACTCCCATCTGCTTCCAATCTACCAGCGCGCCCATTAGATTAACTTTGTTTTCACTCATCTTTGCCTGAGCCAACAAGTTCAACCGTGAATCATTAGCTGTAAAAACAGGATCGGCTACCACCAGCATATTGTTTGTGGTTGCTGTTGTTTTTTTCAGAGTTC
>JACKQG010006509.1_pt1 | contig 12260 bp, 10 predicted proteins | sample 8237621 | NCBI WGS metagenome assembly JACKQG01 (sample SAMN15677084, study PRJNA649215) | marine metagenome | biome: marine; feature: Black Sea; material: saline water; isolation source: suspended particulate matter (SPM) from the Black Sea western gyre | collected 2013-06-09/2013-06-10 | depth...
CTCCATCCAAAATAGCTTCTCGAATTTGTTCGGCAATATTTTCAGATATCCGGCTTGCTTTTACTGTCTCAAATTTGAAACCCACGATTTTAGTATTTCTCCAAGTTAGATTTTTTTAATTTTCGAATAGACCATCGATTACATTTTCGTTTGTTATTGTCAAGCCAAAATTTAAATATTAAAACATCTGATGTTTTAATATTTTTTTTTATTGACATTTATTTTTCTATTGACTACGAAGAAGAGACTTTTAATAATAATATGTAACTGTTCAGTCCGTTAAAAGAAATTATCTCATAGCCCTGTCTGATGGATATTTGCAGGAGGTTAAGCGTTTAGCATCGAAACAAATATCCATCGGATAGGGCGGTTTCAAGCATAAGAGCTGAATAGTTACAATAATATTAACATTATAATAGTATAGAGATTATGCTGTTTGTAATTTAAATTAACCAAATTCTAATAATTTAAGGAAATCAAATGGGAATCAAAATCAATGCCTTAAAATGCACCAATTGCATGGCCTGTGAAATGGTATGCAGTTATCACAGAGATGATGGTTTCGCCTTCCTCTCAGCATGTATTGTATCGTATAGGGCCAAGGAAAAGAAAGATTATTTTGGCATGCTTCTTAAGGAGGAAGATGTACTGATTGTTGCACGTCCGGAAGGGATTGAAATTAATAAAATTGGTGAAGAGGCTGATCCTGACAAGAAAGCGGATGCTTCGGCAAAACCCATGCTGCTCAGAGAGGGTTGTGACCTTTGCGAAGATATGGATGACTACGGGCCCATGTGCATCGCGTTTTGCCCGGTAGATGCAATTACGCTGGACTAAAAAGGAGAGAAAGGAATGGAATATTTATCAACGGATAAGATTCTTGTCATAGATTTAAACACAGCCCAGGTTGAAGAAGAAGAACTTTCTGAAGACCTTGTCCAGGAGAAAATCGGCGGTATTGGAATTACAAAATATTTATATGATAAGTATAAGGATGATGATCCCATTGTTATTGGAACGGGATTGCTTGCCGGCACAACATATCCTGCTTCCGCCTCGGCTCAGATAACAGCAAAGAGTCCGGTAACCGGGAAAGTCTGTCATTGTCCTGTTATATATAAATTAGGAGTGGAAATTAAATATTCAGGATTTGATTATATAGTGGTCAAAGGAAGCTCCCCGTCACCTGTATACCTGTGGATACATGATGGCGTGGCAGATATTTCAGATGCCGCTGATATCTGGGGAAAAGATGTATGGAAATCAACTGATGCTCTTAGAAAGTTTGTAGGGGACGGTCTTCTCCAGACCATGATGATCGGTCCTGCCGGTGAAAAAGGATCTGATTATGCCCAGGTCTGTTATAACCACTGGAACAGCCCAGATCGATTTGGATTTGGTAAATTATTCGGGGCCAGGAATTTGAAAGGATTTGCATTCAGGGGTATGGGCCTGATAGAGATTGCTGAACCTGAAGATTATGTTGAACGGTCCCTTGAAATACTCAAAGCAGTCAAGGAGAATAGTTTTCTTGAGAAAAAAGGGATTGCACAGATCCTTACAGCCCTGGGAGAAGAAGGGGTTGAAGAATGGATTGACCCTGTCATCCACAGGCATAATGCAGATTATTTCACACCCTATGCAACCAATACAGCTCTCTTCCTTGATGAAGACCCGGGTCTTTTAGAAGAATCAAAAAAAGATGAACCAGGGGTACTTGTATCTGATATTTATGCCCTGCTCGGGTTTAAAAAGCTGGGCCTTTCGGCTGTTGATGCAGGTCGTGCCTTAAAAGCATGTGCAAAATATGGAATTGATCCCTTTGCTGTTGCTGATCTTTGTGGAAAAACTACCCTGGAAGAGATAAAAAACTCTTTTGATGCAATAAGTGGTGCAGTTGTCATTCCAGGTAGAGGTCTGTTTACACCCTGGTGCCCGACAGGGCCAATCTTTAATGATTTTGCCCTGTCAGGTGAAGATGAGATCATGACCTGGTGGGAAAGAAGACAGGCAGTCTCCATGATTTTTGGAATCCAGCCCTTGTTTTCCCTCATGAGTCCTGAACTTACCGAAGAAAGCATGCTGGAACTTGCAAACCTTGGCACTGGCCTTGAACTGACCCAGGAAACCTTGGACGCTGTTATTGATTATATTTTCGGATAAAAAATGAAATATCCGAAAATAGGTGTATATGCAGGGTCAGGAACCTCCCATTCCTGGCTCTGGTTTGTAGACCTGTTTGAAAAGGCAGGTTTTTGCGACCTGGTTTTTCTGGATGAATTTTCTGTACAGAACAACGATATAAAAGACCTTGACGTATTGGTTGTCTCTGGCGGAGATACATTTGCCGTGGCACAGAGCCTTGGGAAAGCAGGAGGACAGCACATCAAGTCATTTGTTGAACATGGTGGTGTTTATATCGGCTCCTGTGCAGGTGCCTATCTTCCCATGAAGTCTTCCCAAAAGCCCCTTGACTGGTTCAATTTTGTAGATGTTAAGATCACAAATTTAAGTAAACTTTTTCCCAATGCACAAGTTCAAACCTGTAAATCCTGCGCTGCCTATGGCTATGACTTTGTGTTTCATCCGGTCAGGGAAGCCGTGTCTTTGAAAACAACGTCCTTTTTTGACAAAGACAAAAGCAGTGTATTCACGGCTCCCCTATACGGGGGACCGGGTATGAAAGCCCATGATCCATCCTGGGTCCTTGCCGTCTATGAAGGGTTTACTCCCAAAACAGTTTTTTTTACAACCAGGGAAATCGCCGAAAAAACCCTTGCGGGCAATGGGGCAGTTGTACGGGTGCCGTGTAAGAAAGGATGTTTTTATCTTTTGGGACCTCATCTTGAGCATCCAAAGTTTAAACAGGCCAACCAATTTATTATAGATGCCATAATCTCCGAGACCGACATGGTTCAAGATCATGAGATATCAAAATATAAAATGCCAAAATTTTCCACAAAAGAAAAGCTGAGTGGAAAAGAGGCCAAAGAATTACTTTTATGCATCAAGCGTGAACTGAGCAATTCCAGAATCGTGGCGGGCAGTCTGGAGTTTTTACCAGTCCAATGGCTGATCGGGCAAAAAGTATATGAACCGCAAAAAGTGCGGGTCTATCTTGAGGCCATGTGGAAAAGGCTGAGGTTCCTTGAAAAAAATAAGGTTTTAATCCTTGAGCCCGGTCTTTACGGCAGGATTACCCGTGCTGCGAGTCAAATAACCCTTGAACTGCGCAGTATAAAACAACAGATTGATGAGAACCGGGACAGTCTTAAAACAGCCATCATCATCTTTGATTTGCTCCATGTCCTGGCCACTTCTTTTTTTGACCTGTATTTTGCAACCATGTTCAATGGCTTGGATAAATATCATGAACATACTAACGCTCATGCACTGGAGGGCACAACAAAGTATGAAAGAGATGTGAGATGTGAGATGTGAGGTAAGCAAAATGGATGGTTTTTTTCATCACTCAAAACTCATATCTCAGTACTTTAATATAAAAAAAAATAAGCTAAATTTAAATAAAGTATAGAAAGGCAATACTCTAAAACCATAATTTTCACAACAGGAGATGAAATTGCAAACCGGAACTATAAAAATAAAAACTAAATTGCAAACCAGAAGGATGTATCCGCTGTTGATGGCTGGATGTGTTCTTCTGGTTCTTTTATGGTTTTCCTATGCCCGGGCCGGGATTGATACTGCACCACTTTCCACCTGGTTTGTGGATATGAATCAATATGCAGCTTCCGCCCACGGCAGTCTTAAGTGCGAAGAATGTCACGGGCTCATGATAGGAAGTGAGATAAGCAATTGGATGGGTAAGGGGATAGACAAGGGTATCAACAAGGGAAAATCACACCCTGATCCAGATTCAGCTGATTTTCTTAAAACCCAGACCAAAAGAAATTTTGATTACCAGGCCTGCCAGAAATGTCATAAAACAGCCTATTCTCGTTTTTTAAAAGGAGAGCATGCAACGGCAGCTGCCAAGGAAAAAACAACGGGGAATCCTTCAAAAACTGGTTACGCGCCTGCCTGCGGAGATTGTCATTCAGCCCATTATGTAAAATCCCATCTGTCCCGGTCCCAAACGGGCAGGATCATGACCCAAACCTGTGGAGTCTGCCATCAGGAGCAGAAAGAAAGCTTTCTTGCAAATTATCATGGCAAAGCTGCTGTAAATCTGGGATATGATAAAGCAGCATTTTGTACGGATTGCCATGGCGCCCATACCATGCTCTCTCTCAAGGATAAAGAGACAGCACTGAATGCCTGCCTGCGCTGCCACTCAGATGCTCCGCTTGAATTTGCAAATATTATCATTCATGACAGCACAAAAAATCTTGACCTGAAAAGTGATGCCAAAAAATCCGGTCTTAAATGGGTTCATGCAATACGCGTATTGGCTTTAATTCTTGTTGTTGCGGTTCTTGCATTTTTCTTCATGCACACAGGACTTTTGATGTTAAGAAAACTCCACGAAAAATTGAGGAGACATAAGTGATGGAAACAAATGTAAAACCCCAGGAAACCTTTCAACGGTTTCATATCCTGCATAGAATCCTGCATATTGTCATTATTTTTAATTTTACATTTCTTGCAATTACAGGATTCCTTCTTCATTTCAGCGGATTTGGATTGGCAAAATTCCTGGTCTCCCTGATGGGGGGGGCAGGCGCTGCAGGATGGTTGCACAGGTTTTGTGCAGTATTTCTTTATATGGGGATTTTGGCACACATTTTCTGGCTTTTTTATTATAAATTTGTGTTAAAGCAAAAATTTTCCGGGCCAGATTCCATTTTGCCCGGGAAAAAAGATATTAAGGATCTATATCAGAATTTAAGATATGTATTCAACAAAGGCACGCCTCCATTGTTTGATCGCTTCAGCTACCTTCAAAAGCATGATTACTGGGCTGAGATGCTTGGTATGCAAAGTATGGGCTTAACCGGTCTTATGATGTGGTATCCTGAATTTTTTGCAGGCATATTCCCTGGATTTTTTATTAATATTGCCGGTTATTTTCACTTTTATGAAGCAGTATTGGCCGTTTTATATATTGGTGTGGTCCATATGTCTGATACCCACCTTGTTCCGGATATTTTTCCCATGGAAAAATCCATTTTTACAGGAAAGATTGAAAAAGCAAGATTTATGGAAGATCACCCGGAAGAATGGAAACGACAACAGATGATAAAGGACTAACCCGTCTTAATAAATAATATTGGGTGATAAGAGTGATGAATACAATTAAATTTTCAATGGGAACTGGCTTATGAATTTAAAAACAATAGGATCTATTATAGTCGGTGGTGGGCTGATGGTTTTTATGGCAGCTTTAATTTTTCCACCGGCTTTTGCAACAAATCTTCCTGATTTAAAAACTGCAAAGGTTATTGAAGAGGCTACCCTGGAGCCTTTGGCCCAAGAACCTTTGGTACTGGAATCTTTGGCACTGGAACCTTTGGTCTGTCTCGATTGCCACAGAACACCAAATATTCATACCAATGAAGGGGTTATTGCCTCCCAAACCTTTTGTTATGATTGTCACAAAGAAGCAGATATAAAAAAAAGAAATGGGTCCAAAGAGATCACCCTGCAGATTACCCCTGATACATTTAATAAGAACCAGCCTGATCATCGTTTTATCGCATGCATAAACTGCCATACGGATGTTGCCCGCTCACCTCATAAGACAAAAACCTCTGCCACATGTCGCCAATGCCATACACCTCATTCTGAAAGCCCGGCCAATGAACCCCATTTGAGGGTCTCCTGCCAGGCATGCCATTTTCAATCAAAATTTGTCAGGCTTGATCCAAAAGACCATGGGGTGAAACTTGCCCACAATGATTATGATGGTATTCCCATTAGCCTTTCCAATCATACCCTGGCAGATACTGAAGATGAAGAAACATGTAAAAAATGTCATTTTAAAAATAATCCAGTTGGGGCTCCGGCAGCGGTTCTCCCTTCCAAAAGTGCTTTATGCATTATGTGTCATAATTCACCTCTGGCCATGGGACACCCGGTTTTTGGACTTGCAGGACTTGTTTTTCTGGCAGGTATTTTTATAATGATAGCATTCTGGTTTAAGGGAAGTGTAAAGGGAGAAGAAACATCCCTTCACAGGAAGATAAGCTTAAGTTCGGAATCAATCTGGAATACGATTTTTTCAAAACAGGTTTTCAGTCTAATTAAAATATTTGTTCTGGATATTTTGCTTCAAAGGAGAATTCTTAAGGAGAGCGTTTCCCGATGGTCCATGCATTCCCTTATTTTTACTGCCATCCTGCTACGTCTGGGTTTAAGTCTTTTTACTGCAATTGGATATTATTTTAATCCTGAAGGGAACTTACTGACAGCTTTGATAGATAAAAACCATTGGTTTACAGCCTTTAGCAATGACCTTTTAGGTCTTTTTATCCTCCTTGGTATTGTATGGGCCGTTGTTAAACGATTTATTGTTAAACCAGATTATGTGGTCTCGGAATTTCAGGATAATATTACTCTTATACTAATCGGGGGTCTTGTCCTGTTAGGCTTTTTCCTTGAAGGGGCAAGGATTCTCGTAACTGCAATTCCCTGTGAGATGGCAGCCTATTCTTTTGTCGGGTATATTGTTTCCAGAGTATTTTCTATTTTTCCCTTTGACTGGGCATCCATTTATCCCCTGATGTGGTACGCCCATGGTGTGGTGGCAGCAGTTTTCATTGCCTATCTGCCCTTTGGGAAAATGCGGCATATGTTTAACACTCCTCTGACCTATTTTATCGAAGCTGTGGAAGGCGTTAAAAACAAGAAGCGGGTTTGATTGGAAAATAAATTATAAGGTATTGAAAATGAACAAAGAAGAAGAAAAAATATCTGACTCCCAGATCAATGGAATAATTGAGGAAAAAGAGACGACCCCACCTTTGGACCTGGAAACAGGAACCAGGGATGCAGTCAGACAGCTACCCATACACAAGCTGGAGATGAAGCGTTTAATAGAGCTTGATGCCTGCACCCGATGCGGGGAGTGTCTTTCCTGGTGCCCCGTTTATGACCAGGATTCCAAAGAAACTCTGATACCGCGCCGGAAAATAATAGATTTTTTGAAAATTGCCAGATCACAGAACGGATTTCTATCCGGAATCATGAAAAGCGAGAAGGTCGGGGAATCACTGAAAAAGATCATTGGCAGATTATGCGGTTACAAGGAAGTTACCAGAGAACAGGTGGAGGAATTTGTATTTAGCCTGTATGAATGTTCTACCTGTGGTCAGTGTGAGGTGGTTTGTCCGGCCCATATTGATACGATCGGCCTTTGGGAAGAACTCAGGCGCATGATTGTGCGGGCCGGCTATGGTCCTTTGGAGCCCCAGAAAGCCTTGAGAAAAAGTGTGATGACCTTTGACAATCCATGGCAGCAGCCAAGGGCCGGCCGGACCAAGTGGTCCCGCCGAGCTAAAAAAGATAATTTAATCGTTGAAGAACCAAGGGAAATCAAAAAATCAAAAGGCAAAGTCCTTCTTTTCCTGGGATGCACAGCTTCCTATGATGCTAATGTCAAAAAAGTTGCCATAAATACCATTAATATCCTTGATGTGCTGGGTATTGATTACGGCGTACTTGGAAAGGATGAAAAATGCTGCGGCAGTGTATTGCTCAGGATGGGAGATCCTGAATATGAACGGTTGTTCCGGGAAAATATTGAGCAGTTTAACAGTCTTGGCATTGACACATTGATCAGTTCCTGTTCAGGATGTTTTAAAACCATTATGCAGGATTATCCAAAAATCGGTCCATTGAATTTTGAAGTCCTGCATACAGTGGAATATCTGGCCCGATTGGTAAAAACCGGTGAACTTTCCTTTACACATCCTGTTAACAGGACAATTACCTTTCATGATCCCTGCCACCTTGGAAGGGCCACTGGCGGGTTTGATGCGCCAAGGATGATCATGGAAGCCATCCCTGGTTTGAACCTTGTGGAGATGCCCAGAAACAGAGAGTATTCAAGGTGTTGTGGTGCAGGCGGTGGATTAAAGGCAGGCTTTCCTGAAATTCAGGGCCGCATGGCCCAGAGAAGGATCAAAGAAGCAGAACAGACGGGTGCGCAGGACCTGGTCTCCTGCTGCCCTTTTTGTTACCAGGGACTTCAGGTGGGAATTAATGCATTGGAATCTGATATTGTTATGAAAGATCTTTCAGAATTTATTGCTGAATCTATTTTGGGCTATGACATATTTGAAAAGGCAGCCAAAGAAGCGGAAGAGAAAAAACAGGCAAAAGAAGAGGCCAGGGCAAAGCAAAAACTGGAAGAAGAAAAAAAAGAAAATGAAAAGAAGAAGGCTCAAGAGCAGGAAAAATTAGCAGAAAAGAAAAATTCAGACGAGAAAGAACAGGCTGACACAGCAGAATGAAAACAAAAGTTTTTATCATAACCAGGTTTATCACATTTGCATATGAAACAATAAAGCCTATGGATAAAGAATTATTCAAGGAGTTTCTCAATACTGTTCCCCTGGAATTGTTCAGGATCAAGGGATGGGTCAGGTTTGCCGAGAAAACACAAATGCTCAATTTTGTGGGGGGAAAAATAGAGTGGCAAGAATGGCCTGACACGGTCAATACCTGTCTTGCTTTTATAGGGTGGGATGTGATAGAGGAGCCGATACTGGAAAAATTGAGCCAGCGTATAGTCAGAACTTGAATTTTTTAAATTTTGGAACTAAGTGATAATGGAAGAATCAAAAACCCACAGAACATTTTCAGAAATTCAGGAAAAAATAGACCACGGAGAAGTGGTCATTTTAACGGCCCAGGAAATTTGTGATCGGGTCCGGGATGGTGAAACCTTTGAGCTGCGTGATATAGATGTGGTTACCACTGCCACAAGTGCCCTGATGAGCGGTACTTATGCCGTGCTTTCTTTTAAGGTGGCTGAACCAGATACATTTACAAAAGCTGCAAAGGTATGGATAAACACTGTTCCGGCACAGGTGGGACCCTGCCCAAATGAAAGAATCGGCATCCTTGATCTGATTGTTCTGGGGACGGAAGCGAGCATAATTGATCCCGGGTATGGTGCTGGTGACCTGTTCAGGGATCTTGTCTTGGGTAAGCAGGTTTTGGTGGAAATCGAGACGGATGAAGGGGAAAAATTAAGTTCTTTCACCACGCTTAAGCAAATTCCCCATGCCATGCTCCATGCATCACGAAATGCCTTTAAAAATTATCTGGCCTTTGTCAATCCTGGGAAAACTGCTGTGTCAACAATATTTCATTCAGACAAGATGAGCGGCAATTATGAAGAAATGACTTTCTGTGGCTGTGGTGAATTAAACCCCCTTGAGAATGATCCTGAACTCAAAACCATTGGTATTGGCACAAAGGTTTTGATCAATGGTGCCGAAGGTTTTGTCACAGGGCCCGGCACCCGCAGCAGTAAGGATAAACCCAATCTGGCAGGGGTTGCTGATATGCACAAGATGGATCCGCAATTTATGGGAGGATTCACAACGGGGCATGGACCTGATATTATCATGACCTGGGCTGTGGCAATTCCTGTGCTGGACAAGGAGATGTTAACCCATATTTTAAAAATCGATGCACAGATCCCGCTGAAGGTTGTTGATGTGCGAAACCGCAAGCCCATATTTGAGATTACCTATGGGGATGTCTGGGATAAAACAAATCATGAGGTTGAATTTAAAAGGGAATTATGCCTGAAATGTGATTTTTGTCATGTGGAGAACATCTGCCCTGTGAAAGCCGTTAGATGGGACCCTGAAAAAGGTCTGCAATTTGACAGGTCAAGATGTTTCAACTGTGGTCTTTGTGTCTCCAGGTGCAAAGGAAAAACTTTTTTTGGAAACCTTGGCAGTATAGAACTTGAAGGTGTTACCCATAAAGTTCCGGTCACATTAAGGCAGTCTGACCGCATGACTGCACTCAAGGCAGCCCAGGACCTTAAAAAGCAGATTCAAAAAGGCCAATTTAAAATGACTGAGCCTGCAGGGAAAATTTATTTTCCAGACAAGCTTTAAATAGCTTTCACAGGTATTCCAGGTGTGGCTGATAATGCAGCAGACAACCTGTCTGTGATAAATATGGTTTATCACATTTGAATATCGATGATTCCAAGGTGAATGGCATATTGGATTAATTTTGAGATATTTTCCATTTTAAGCTTTTCCATAATATTGGAACGATGAGATTTGATAGTACTGGGGCTCAGGCAGAGCATCTCTGAAATTTTCCTGGTGGAGTATCCTTCAACCATCATTTGGAAGACTTCTCGTTCTCTGTTGGTCAGAGTGTTGTACAATTCATCCTGGGATGTTTTCCGGTTCATTCCAACATAATCTTCAATTACCCGGCTGGAAATTGATGGACTCAGGTAGGTCTCTCCTTTAACAGCTGCTTTAATTGCCTGAATAATATCATCGCTGACAGCATTCTTCAGCAGGTAGCCTGAAACTCCAATGCTTAAAAGTTCTCTGATATACCGGGTATGGTCATGCATGGAAAGTATAATTATCCTGGTTTTAAAGTTTGACTGCTTGATTTGCCGGGCAGCTTCAATGCCGTTCAGTATAGGCATGGCAATATCCATAATGACAACATCCGGCTTTAAGGCCTGGACTTTCTGGACAGCTTCCCGGCCATTCATGGCTTCCCCTGTTATTTTCAGGTAATCTTCTTCCTCCAGAAGCTTTCTTAACCCCTGGCGGACAATGTTATGATCATCGGCAATAACGATTTCAATGGGTTTATGCTTCATAAATCTGCTGCAAAAAAATTTTCAGGTTCCATTAAAATTGACAATCCTTCATTTTTGATAGGGATTTCAATTCTGATGCGGGTGCCCTTGCCTTTTTCGGTTCGAAGCAAAAATTTTCCGCCCCGTATGGCAGTCCTTTCCCTCATGGATAGCAGTCCCAGTGAGGGCCTTTCATGATTGTTTTCGTCAGGGTCAAAGCCAATGCCGTCATCTTCTGCGATAAAAATAATTGAAGGATATCCCTTGATGATGGATAGCTTAAAAAAAGTAGCTTTGGCATATTTTATGGTGTTGGACAGGGCTTCCTGGGAAAATCGATATAGCACCGTTTCAATATCCGGGTCAATCCGTCCTGTAAATCCGACCATTTTAAAATCAATATTCAGGGAACTTTGTTGGGTTATCTGGTTCAGGTAGGAGTCCAGGGCAGGTTCCAGGCCCAGATCTGTCAGCAGTGCAGGGTGCAGAAGGTGGGAAATACGCCGCATCTCCTGGTAGGTGTGATTGATCTGCTGCTTAATATTTTTGATGATATTATTCATAACGGGATCATCAGGCGGCATGATTTTTTCAACAGCTTCCAGATTGAAATTTATACCGATCAGAGCAGAGCCTGTTTCATCATGGAGTTCCCGGGCGATTCTTTTACACTCAATTTCCTGGGATTGAAAAAGCCGGGCAGTAAGATGTTTGAGCTCTTCCCGGTGTTTTTGAACGGTTCTTATCAGCTTGATATTGGCAATGGAGCCGCCCAGAAAATTACCCAAAGATCCAAGGAGATTAAAATCTTCCAGGGAAAGGTCCTGGGTTTCAGATAGAGGAAAGGCCATAAATCCCGAAGGAGATCCTTTTTCCGTAATCAGGAAACAGGAAAGTATGATGGGTCTGTTTTTGTCCGGACTTTCCAGGGTTATTTTAAAAGATGGAAAAATAGATTTGGGTGTCAGGCAATTATCTTTTCCCAGGAAAAATTCCATGAGTTGGGTATCATGAAAAATTGGTTTGATCTGAGGTTTATTAACCTGTTCCGGCAGCCCTTTCCAGGTTTGAAGTTCAAATTGGGCCTGGTCATGGTTGATAAGAAAAATGGTGCCAATACTGAAATTCAATAGTTTCATAGCCTCATTCAAGGCTGTGTTCAGAACCTGTTTCAGGTTTTGGGAACTATTCATGGTAAGCGACACCGTGTTCAGCAAAACAAGTTCCTGGTGATGTTTATAAAGCCTTCGAAAGGAATCCATTCTGGCTGTAATATCTTTGGCAATACCTTCGTAACCAACGATATTTCCATTATCATCCAAAAAAATATTGGCACTCAGACTGCCGTGGAGCCGTGTGCCATCCTTTTTTTTGAAACCAACCTCAAAATCCTGAACAAAGCCGTTAAGATCAATGTGTTTTTTACACACATGCCAATGGATTGGATCAATAAAAATATGTTTGATATTGCCCAATAAATACAGATCTTCTTTTTTTGTGTAAT
>JACKQG010001575.1_pt2 | contig 12259 bp, 5 predicted proteins | sample 8237621 | NCBI WGS metagenome assembly JACKQG01 (sample SAMN15677084, study PRJNA649215) | marine metagenome | biome: marine; feature: Black Sea; material: saline water; isolation source: suspended particulate matter (SPM) from the Black Sea western gyre | collected 2013-06-09/2013-06-10 | depth...
GCTGTAGGAGATGGTCTGATCTACGAAATTCGTCGATTCAGCCTTGAAGCGGACAATGTCCTCCTCCGCCACTTTCTTCCATTCCTCTCGGTCGCTGCTTCCCTCCAACAGCACTGGGCGACGGAAGCTCGTACCCGATGTCTTCACTTCCACCTCGTTATGCTCGATCTGCGTCTCGCCCAAGTCGAGTGATATCTGGCTGGAACCGTCGGCGTTTTCGACTTGATTGAATGGTTCGGCCTTGGCGGCTACGGTCGAGTCCTTGGGACGCCGAATGCGCAGCGCGTACGGTACTTCGCGACCGTCGGCGTCATACAGTCGTAGGTCTGCCAGATCCGTTCGCGCCTCGCCGAAGGTCTCAGGCGTCAGAATGAAATCTATCAACCCGGCATCGCCTGCTTCGTCAAGCGGTACTTCCTGACAGTGCTTCCACGCCTTAAGCGATTCAGGCGCAGTCGCATCGGTGGGCGGCGGCTGGTTTTCGGCTCGCGCGATCGAGCACCACGAGCCCAATAGAATGAACGAAAGCGAGGCTGCGTTCACAGCGCGCGCGAAAGTCGCGGTCATGGTTCGACCTCCGTCGGTTGTCTTTCTACCTGAATACGTTGATAAGCCCAACCGGCAATCCCGAGCAGTATGGCGACGATAAAGAATGCCAGAATGCGGTAAAACTCTTTCAAGCCGGCCATGTCGTAAAAGAACACTTTCCCAATCGTCAATGCAAAAATGAACAACGCCGTCCAACGTAACGGCGCGAATCTGCGCACAAACCCCACGCTCAAGACAAACACGGCGTAAACGGCCCACAAAGCGGACAATGCCATCTGGCCGAACAAATGCCACCGGTCAGTCTTATCCGGATCGGCCAGCGTTTTCGCGTCGAAGAAACTGTGGAGATCGACGGACAACACAAACCACAACAGCAGCACTCCGGCCACGCCGGCGATTCCGATCAGTACCCGTTCGGCCCGCTGAAGCCCGCTCGCGAAACGACCGGTCACGGCGACCGCCCCCAGCAAACAAGCCGTCACGCCGAGCGCAGGAAGAGCGTATTCGTTCAGAACTGGAATGTACGATTCGGCAATGTCTCGAGTCAGCGTATCAATCAGCAGCAAACGACCGACCGCCACCGTGATCAGCGACGCCGCCATTGCACGCAACGCTCCTGCGTTGACTCGCAGGCCGAACCACCACAGCGCCACCGCCTCGGCCGCCCATCCCAAGGCGATCCATTGCGCGTCGGCCTGGATGGGAAACGTCAAGCCGATAAAGCCTACGGCCGCGGCCAGCGAGGTCAGCAGTTGCCGGCTGTCGTCGGGCCTTCGTCCCAGTGCCACTCGTCCTAGAATGACGTAGATCATGGCCATCGACACGGCCAGCAGCCCCATCCAGTCTCGATAGTCTTCCCGCAATAGCACGAACGCGGCGGCAAACCACAGGAACGCGTTCAGCAGAAGCCTCGCGAGGTCCTCCCAAGTGGCTCGGCGCGAGCGGAATACGTGTGTTGTCAAGCTGTGCGCCACAAACAGTCCGTAGATGACCAGTTGAAAGCCAATGGCCCAGGCCAACTTCTCAGGATGATAGTGCTGGAGGTGCCACAGCCAAAACTGTCCGTGAGTGCCCAACAGAGCGGCCGTGCCCAGGCCCCACCAGTGACGCCAGCCGGCCAGTACGACGATGCCCAAGTCCAGCATCGCCAAGTAGATGAAAAGCGCCTGGTATTGGTCGGTCTCTGATTGCATCAACAGCGGTATCAGCAGGCCGCCCAGCAGCGACGTCCACGCCAAGGAAGGCGCGTTGTACAACACGGCCAGCAATGCGGCTTCGACGATGACCACCAGCAAGAATCCGGCTGCGACCTGTTGCGGCACCAGCCGATAGAAGCCAAACGCGCTGTACACGGCCAGAAACAAGACGACGATGCCGGCCGCAGAAAGCATTTGCGAGAAGATCTGCCAGCCACGCCGGTAGTATCGCCAACCCGCCAGCGTCAAACCCGCGCCGACAAGTAAGCCGACGCCAACTCGCCCCAACGGGCCGACCCATTGGTTTTCGTACGCATATCGCAGGAAGAACGCGGAGCCGAACAAGACCAAGACCACGGCCACCCAGCCAAGCGCTTTTCGGCCGATTAGCAACTCCCAGTTGATTCCTGGCGCATCCGGCGCTGGCTGCGACGTTGCCGGAATCGCTTCTACGACTTCGGCCGCAACGATCCCTTCTTCCGCCTGCGGTACCGCGGGCATTTCCTCAGGTTGGCGAGCCCGCACGACGATATCGGGTTCCGCCGGTTGGAGTTGCCGTTGCTCCAATTCGTTTACTCGGCGCATTAGTGCGCCAGTGCGCCGCATGAGAACGAAAATGAACACGATCGCCACGATGGGTGTGATGATCACGAAAGCGAGGAGCAACCACGCCAACAAGATTAGGAACCACTCCAACACGGCGTTCGCTCCTCCGGACTACTCATGCGTTCCGATGATCTTCTTCGCCCGGTCGACATCTGCGGCTCGAACCATCAGGTCGATCGCCCAGAGGCCGGTGAATCCGGCTTGGCCGTCCCCGCCCAATTCGCACGGGATGCCCTCGTTTTCCAACGCTACCTTGATGACGTCTGCCTGACCGGGATCGGTCACCGTATAGGCCGTAACCAGTTCGTTTGGGTCCATGGCGTCCTCGTTTGTCACTCGAGACAACCCGCGATTGGACTCTGCTTCAAGAATACGCGAGTTTTCTCTGGTTAAGGGATAAGAATGCCAGCAACATTTTAGCAGATTTGTCGCTTGCGTGGTGGTTGTTGAAGGTCCGGAACGTCGCGACCACGGATCGTCTGCATAGAATTGACAGGAATTGAAGCGAAAATCGCCGCATTGGGCCATGGGCGAGACGCGGTCAACATGACACACGCGAGGTTGCATGCGAAGGAGGTCTCCACCTGCCAGAGACGCCAGAGCCGGGCATTGTGGAACGGAGACACGATCATCATCTAGGGGGCAGAATCGTCGTTCAACTGTGGCGTTTCCTGCTCCGGCTGCCCCTCATCCGCCGAGTGGTGCTTGCGTTCATGTGCGTCTGCTCGCCACCGGAACACGAATCGAGCGGCTACGTTCAGCGCGATGCACAAGACCAATCCGACGATCTCCAGGTGACAGACCATCAAGGCAACGCAGCCAGTGGCGACGATCGCGATCACTGGCGCAAGGAACCAACATATCACCACCCAGATCGCTCGGCCCACCTTCCGATCCGCGTCTCCACGAGCGAACACGCGGTCGGCCATTCCAGACCCCAGCACGGCCGCGAACGCGACGTACGTGGTGGAAACGGGCAAGCCGGCGCCGGACGCCAATGCGATGACGCTTGCACTCACGCCCGTGATGACTGATGCTCGTAATGTGTCAAAGTGCATTTTCTTGCCGGTCTCCGACACAGACGGTTCAGGGGCTAGCGAAGCGGGGCTTGGACGAGCCCGGAGTAGCGACCGCGCGATCCAACGGCACCATCGCGGGGCGTAGAGGGCGACATGGTCGAACTGGCTGCCTGTGTTCACTGCTGCCCTCGTGACACGCTGTGCATATTGAGAAAACATCCCACAGGCCATCAGCGCACCGCAACCGAATAGCGCCCACACAGGAATGGGCATATTCGTCACGCGGCCCGCCAGTTCGCCGGGACCGGTCCCATTGGCCCATAAAGTCAATCCTGACAGACCCGGCGATGCAGCGTTTGCCAAATCGTTCTGCCCAAAGGCAAAGGCCAAGCAAATCATGCCCACGACTGCGGTGACGGAAAACAGATGCTTGTGGCCGAAATGACGGATCGTGACCAGCACGAGAAGTACAACGAGCGCAAAAGCCGCCCATGTCACCAGCAGTATAGGAATTGCCACGAGCAATACCGGAAAAAGTCCGTGGATGCCAGAGATGCCCGCCTTGATCCACTGAATGAACTCGATGTTCTTGAGGGCGATCAACCACGCGAAGTAAGTGAGAATGGCGCTACTGATCCACAGGCCGCGCCGCGGCATGGTCTTACGGTGTCGCTGCGCTAGATGCGTTGTCAGGATGAGATGCACGATAAGCGTGTAGGCACCCCAGACCACGATCAAGACGGCTAACTGTCCATAGACCTCGAACGTCTGCTCCTTAACGGCCTTGATTAGCGCGACGTTCTTGAGACCCTTGAAGACCATAAACCACGTAAGCCAAGTGAAGATGGCACCACTGATCCACGGTCCATGCAGCAGGATGGTCTCTCGGTCCTTGACCCGGTCCCGCACCGCACCGCGGAAAACCCGCATGACCAAGAAGGCGGCGATTCCGCTAAAGACAATCGACATGATGATGGCCGTGACGACGTCGCCCACCTTGGGCCAGTTGACGTTGTCAAACCCGGCCAGAAAAAGCGAAGCTCCGACCAATTCGAAAACGAGACACGCGGTCGTACTGACGGGCATCCCAAACCCGGAGAAACCATACAGCAGCACTGTGTCCACAAAGTAAACGCTGACATAAATGGCCAGTGCCATTTGCACCGTCAGCACGGTGGGATCAAAGATCCCTTTGCGCGCCGTTTCCATCACCGGCGCGGAAAAAGTGGCACCCAGCACAACGGCAACCGCCGCAATTGCGACGGCCATGCGACGGCTCATCACCCGCGCACCGAACACCGCGTTCACCAAGTTGGCCGCGTCGTTACGACCCACCTCGAAGCAGTCCCAGATGAGCATTCCCAAACCGATAAACGCGGCGACTGCGATGAAATCAGGCATTACATCTCCACCAAAGTAAAGAATGACTTGAGTTCGGGCGGCAAGGATTGTGCGGTGGGGGCCAGACTATTGCCAGTCCTCGCGGCTGGGCCAGGGCGACCGATCTGCCCGCGAGGGCAATCGAAAGCCGGCTGAGATAACTAGGAGACTGTTAATCCGTCACTCTAATGTGAGGGAAACAGCGAGTCAACGGCCCACATACTTGGCGGCATTGAGGGCATCGGCGGAAAAATAGGGAAAACGGGTGTTTTGAGTTGGCCGGCAGAGTCTTCAGAGAGGATCTTCTGAAGACGGAAGACGGGAATATTGCGACCGACTGCGCGTTTTATGCCGATTGTATAGATGGTGCGCAGAATCGCACTCGCGACGGTCTTGCCGGATTGTGAAGGTCTCTTCTTGGGGCAGCAGACCGTTTGGGCATTCACGGGGAGTAGACGAGACATGGCGGTCCGGAATTCACCAAGCGAAGCCAAGCCCCGCCCCAGGCTGCGCTTCCCATGTCGGTGGGTTCTCGCCCTGCTGTCCGTTGGGCTGCTGTGCCTCAGTGGCTGCGCCCAAATGGACAACTGGCTGCACAACGGCTTCAAGGTGGGGCCCGATTACTACGAGCCCGCCGCCTCCATTGCGAACGAATGGATCGACTTCAATGATCCCCGCATTATCGGCGAGGCAAATGGCGTTGAGGAAGCGGCTTGGTGGCGGAACTTCAACGACCCGGTGATGGACGAGTTGGTCCTGACGGCATACCAGCAGAATTTGCCATTGCGCGTGGCAGGCCTACGTGTCCTCGAAGCCGAGGCACAACGGGCGATCACGGCTGGTGAGCTGTTTCCACAGTACCAGGAGGCGTTCGGCGACTTCCAGCAGACGCAACGTAGTCCAACAGGATTTTCGATGGGCTTGCCGGCATCGGTTCGTTCCCTCGGAATCTGGTCTGCCGGCTTCCGCGCCTCATGGGAATTGGACGTGTGGGGCCGCTTCCGGCGAGGTATCGAGTCGGCCGACGCCAACTTGGATGCTTCGATCGAGAACTACGACGATGTGCTGGTCACACTGATTGCCGACACCGCGGCGACCTACGTCGAAGTGCGAGCCTTCCAACAACGACTGCGGCACGTTCGGGCCAACGTGGTAATGCAGGAGAAAAGTCTGCAATTGGCGGAAGACCGTCACAAGAACGGTATCGTCACTAAGCTGGACGTGACGCAGGCGCAATCGAGTTTGCATCAAACGAAAGCCCTGGTTCCCGTGCTGGAACGTGGCCTGCGAGTAGCCAACAATCGGCTGTGCGTCTTGCTGGGGATCCCGCCGCGCGATCTATCGGAGGAGTTGGGGAATGCGGGCGAAGAGACAATCCCCGATCCGCCCGCACAAGTGGTCGTTGGCATTCCAGCCGACTTGATTCGTCGTCGCCCCGACGTACGTCGCGCGGAACGCGAGGTCGCGTCCCAGAGTGCGCTGATTGGAGTCGCCGCGTCCGAGCTGTTTCCCACATTCACAATCAACGGTTCCATCAACTGGCAAGCCACCGACTTTGGCGATCTGGTCACGCCTGCCACGAATGCCGGAGTTATCAGCCCAGGTTTCAACTGGAACATCTTGAACTACGGTCGCATCGTCAACAACGTGGCTGTGCAGGACGCCCGTTTTCAACAGTTGGCCGTGTCGTATCTGCAAACGGTGCTGAACGCGAATCGTGAAACGGAGGACGCGATCGTTGACTTCCTTCGCTCACGCGAGCGAGCCGAAGAACTGAAGAAGGCGGTCATAGCGGCGACTGAGTCCGTTTCCCTAGCCCAACTGCACTACGGCCAAGGCTGGATCGACTTCGACCGCGTCAACAACCTCCAGCGGGACCTCGTGCTACAACAAGATGAGTCGGTCGCCGCACAAGCCGATGTCGCGCTTGGGCTGATCCGCGTCTATCGAGCGTTGGGAGGCGGGTGGCAACTGCGCTGCCAGCCCATGATCGAGATGGTGGAGGAATCCACGGAGGATGGCCTGAGGGAGGAACCCGAGTAAAGCGTGTGGGCCATCCTCCGGCTTGCGGTTAAACGAGCAAATGTGCCATCGCTCAGGCAAGTCCCAGGAAATAGTCTACCACAGCAGGATCTGCTACAGCCTGAACGCGTGACGGGGACAGTCCCCGACGCTGCGTTCATTGTTAAGAACTTGTTAATATTTCAATTGTTAAGATGCCGTTAATCTATTAGTATTATGGGAGGGCGGTAGGGCTCCGGCTCCCCCACCGGCAAGGAAACTCCCACCAGATAGCCGGCAAATAGTCGCTAAAGAAACACCCACTGACTACGTGTTTCATTCGCTGGCATCAGATGACCAGGGGTGGCAACCGTGCACACTTAGCTCACGAAATCGTGCCTCAGATGCCCGAACCCATCATCGAACAAGACGAGCAGATCCGGGCCGCAACGGGTTCCTTCCTCGGCGTGGCAGAACCAGCGGCGTCCGGAGTCCACCGTCATCTCAAGTCGGTCATCCTTGCGGTCGGAATCATCGTCTTGGCTGTCTTGTTGGCCCCGTTTTCCGCGGCGGGAGCCGAGTTGCTGGCATCAGGCTCCCAGAGTGCAGCGCCCGAACGGAAGGACCCAGCGACGGGCTCGTCCGACGACTTGCCCGAGAGGCTCCAGGATTCGCGCCAACGTTTCACTGTCGAAGGGAAGGCGCGACCGATAAAGTTCGATGTCTACGACGAACGGACCAAGAGGATGGAACGAGGGCTGAGCTATCCGGCCCTGTCCACTGGTAAGCTGACGTTTACGCATCCCCAAGATCACGATCAATGGTCCGACTCAACTCGGCCCCTTCGTTTCAAGAGAGGGGAGCGGATTGCCACCATCATCGACCGGGATTTGGACGCGCACCTGGCAGCCGAAAGAGGCCGGCTGGCCCCTTTGTGGGCTGAACACAAATCCATGCTGCGAGTGCAGGAGCAGAACCCCGAGGCGATGTCGAAGCTGTTGCTGGCGATTAAGCAAGGGGAAGCGCTGCAATTGGAAACAGCCATTTTGGAAAAAGAAATGGAAATGGCTTTGCGTCAAGCCGTTGTGGCGCCGGCCGACTGCGAGATCATCGAAGGGACCCGGTATTCCGCCAATATCAACCCCTCGTCGGGCGACCTGTTCCGGTATTATCCTCTGAGCCATATTCGTTTTCTGGTGCGTTTGCCGTTGAGCGTCTGGGGACCGGACTGGACGATAGGTTTGAGCGTGAACGGCCAGACGGCCCAGATCTTGAGAGTCTATTCGGTTGATCTTGATGAAACGAATGAAGAATGGATCCTGGGGATGGAATTCAAGCCCGCGCGGTCTCTTGACCGCATGAGCGAAGAATTTCAGTTCGAGTTGACGACGACAATCCCCGAAATCAAACGGCTGAGCCAGAGCCTTGCGCTTCATCCACCGAGTTGTGCGATTGTCGGCCAGCGGCGGACCTATCCATCGACGGCTCCGAAGATCCCCGGTCTCCTCTTTTTCGCCAAGCAGGAGAATTCCTGGGTCCATACGGACGAATTGATCGGCGGTGTGACTTTGGCCGGCATGAAGGATCTGCTGCAGAAAGTCAATCAATACCGGTCCTGGTGTGACAAGTTCATCGACGAGGCGGATACGAAACTCATTCCGAGTGGGTCCTTGGCCGAAAACGATCCTCACCTCGTCCTTCTCAGACAGTGCCAAGCCGAAGCAGGACGTTTTGTTGAACGGGCCAGCGCCATGACCGTCGAGGCCAAAGAATCCGGGCTCCTGGTGGGAACCTTGGATTATCAAGGACCTCTAACATCGGCGAACGCGAATCTGCCAGTCCGGGTAAAGAGTCCCTTCGTGGAGATTCTCGATGTCCGAGTGGGCAAAGACGTCGATGTCCAGGACGGGGATATTGTGTTCGTGGAACTTCCGTCCGGCACAGAGAAACTGGCCCAGGTGTTCAAGGTCGTGCCGGAAACGGTCAGTTCGATCCAAGATTTGAGCGCGAACAAGCTGATTTCCGTCCTCGTGCACGATGGCCAATTCCAACTCGGAGAAGAACCCAGCAATGGTTTCCATGGACCCTTCAACTCGTCCCCTGGGTCCGGCATGCCGGTTTACGTCTCAATTCCTTTCTATGCCGGCAAAGCGGAAAGAACTCGCATTCAGACTGGCTTGAAGATTGACTTTGAAAACGCCAAGTCACAATCTCCATCCAGCGGTCTGCTCTATCCGATTCAATTCACGTTCGGAAACAGTTCTCTGTCCCCGCTCGAAAAAATGGCCTACATGCGCCGGGCTAACTCGTCGGGCGAAGATGACCCGACCGCCTCGCCGAGTTATCCCGCTCTGCTGACCGCGACCATTATCGAACAGCAGGATCCGGAAATCAGATGGGTGACGTTCCAGAAGTTCATCGGCCTGAGATTCACCACGGGGTTTGACCCTTTTGTTCGAATCGCCCTTCACGGACAACCCGACGTGGCTAGCGCGTCGCTTTTTCATCTGAATGAAAAACGCCGGGAGTTTGAGCTGTTCGATGTGCTCTGCCAACTTCAAGAGGAAAGTGCGGGGTGGGATGAAGAGGAAAGAAAAGAAAGGGAATCACTTCTTTCCCTCGCCTACCAACTGTTGAGAGGCCTGATCGACTATCCACATCCGCAATCCGACGCCCTCACTCATATGATCAAACGAGGCCGTCTGGTCCCCGCTTTCCAAAGGCGACTCGATGACTTCCTCTTTTCCGTCATCCGGGCCGAAGGCGTCAACGCGCCGGCCTCGATCCGGATCCTTCGAGGAGCAGACAGGACCGGCCAACCGTTCTTCCCGGAAAGCGCCCTGGAAGCAGCGGTGATCCGGGCCGAAGAAGGCGGAGACTGGTATCTGAGCCGAGTTTTCCAGAGGGAACTCGACCGGCGGGAACTGCGGGGCATCAGTCACAATTCCAAATACGGCTACGGCGCCAACTTCATCGAAACCGGTTTCCTGTATCTACGGGATTTGGAGCGAATAGATGCCCTCGTCCGGAGCCGGGAGAACTATCTACATGATCTCCGGTTCCTGGAATCCTCTCCCCGTTGGACTGACATCTTCCCGTTGGATCCCGAAGTCCTCTCGCGTCTTCGTGCGAAAAAGGCAGCTCCTCGGCCGGTGCCCGAGCCGGATTCCTTGGGGCCGTGGGCGGTTGGATTTCCAAGTTTTGGCCGGGACATCAAGTTCTCTGCATTCCATCAGCTTACCAAGCCTGAACGGTCACGCTTGATTAAGGACCTGGGAACGAAGCGGGATTATTCCACCCTGGTACTCTTGTTGCGTGACCCGTTTATCCGCCGTCGCCACGCCGGCGACATTCTTGACTGGCTACTGCTAACTTCTGAGGCGCGTCTGGAGGTGGCGAGATACTATTCCCAATGTCTCGACACCAGCTTGCTGGACTTGATTGACGACAGACACTTCGTAGCCGAAATTTTGCCGGACATGGATTCCACGATCCGACGACTCGAAAAGACGTCGACGACGACGGCCAGTGCGGCGAATTCGCCCGCCGGGCAATTGAACAGTCCCGCGCCGATCCATATTTATCAGGGACTCCTGCTCCGTTTGTGGGAACGGACGCCGAACGAACAAAGCCGTTTCAATCAACTGGCGACATGGGCCGGGCTTCTCCCCTCGGGGTTTGAACTGGGAGAGGATCTGGCCTCGCTCTATCGGCCGCTACAGGAACGGGGCATTCCGGAGGATCAATTCAGATCGGCGGTTCGCTATGTCCGCGAACGCCGTGCCCTGAAACACGCCGTGGTACGTGCACGGGAAAAGAGAGCGGAAAACCGGCAGGTCGAGATCCATCCAGGCCCGGAAGAAACTGTACTAAGACAGATCCTGCAAGAGGTCGAAGCTGGCATGCCGCCCCGCCGACATCCATTCGCTCTTCTGAAGGAGGCACTTGAAAAAAACGCGGCTGGCTCGAACCCCGATGATTCCGTTCTTTCATTGCAGGATACCGTTCGTCTGGCAGAAATCCGTGACCGAGAATTCGCCACGGGCAACCGGGAACGCGTTCGTTTTGAAGACATCGCCGGCTACGCGTCTCGGATCATTCTGGCCCCGCTGTACATACTGATCGTGGTTCCGCTGATCTGGCTCGCCAGCATCGCAGCTCTTCTGATCGAAACCCTGGGTTTCCGATCGTCATTTTCGCGGAGCTATTTCAGAAGCAGTACGAGAAGGGCGGAACGGCTACTCAGATCCATCGAGGCCCCCGGTTCGGTGCAGAGAGAAATCTCGCGCTGGATCAGACTCCTGGAGGCCGACGAGTTGAACGTCGACCGGTTGGTCCGACTTCAGGAGAGGGTCAAGCGGATCTTGAACTTCAGGGATCTTGTTTATCACTTGTCCACTTCCCGAAGAGGCGACGGTGAGGAGCGGGGCGATGATCGTCAAGCTTATCAACCGGATCTCCTGGAGCCTGAAGTCTCCATCAAACTAGCACCCTTGCTGACCCTTCTTGCGATACTCACCAGGCTAACGGCAGAACGGATATGGCACGAGGTACACCGGGAGCCCGGTAAGAATAAGAGGATGTATCTGCAAATGGAGTGGTTTCTTCAGCGGTCCGTCTACTTTTCAGGGTATCGCTACGCTCTGAATCCGCTGGCCAATCATCAAATCGCCGAGAGCTATATCTGGCGGGACATTCCGTTGATCGGCTCCCGAGGAGAGTGGATGGTTGTCAGGGGGCTGCTCATTCCGTTGAATCTTCTGATCGGCGCTGTCAATCTGTTTGGCCACGTTTTCCTTTCGCTTCCCATGCGGTTCCTGTACCTGTTCACTCCCATCTCGCTGTTGGGCGCAGCCGTCTTCAAACGGAGCCTGCGACGACTTGTCATTGAAAAGGGAAACACGTTGGAGGAGAACCTGTATCCGGATCCTCCTGCGCTCATGCAGCAAACGCGTGAGAAACTGCGAACCGGATGGGCCCACCGCGCGGCCCAACCGGATCAGCCGGGAGGCCGGCCGTTCTTTTCCTTCAGGCGAGTGGCGACGCGCGTGCTTCCCTTTGTGATCGTCATGACCATCGTTTCCGGCGGGTTTCCGTACGTTTACGAAATGCTGTCGGGGGATGGCTGGACATCCGCGTGGAATATCCGGAGTACGGGAGTTTACGCCGCTTTCGCCGCTTTGGTTATCCTCACGATCACCATGGTGCTTCACTGGCTTCCGCTACTGATGGGATGGATTCCTTTTGCCCATCTTCGAAATCTGAATCGGGTTCGCCTGCTGCGACGACGCGCGCGCAGGAGTTTGTTGACCAAGGCGGATCGAAGGACTCGCGGCAGGGTCAACGCAGACGACGAGCTGCAAGTGTTGAATATCGAAGACGCGGTGCAACATCTCCGGGCCGAGAGGGATTCGAACGCTCCGATTCTCGATCTGCTTGTATTGATGGTGGAAAACCCGGATTTACTGCACCGATACCGGGCCCTGGCGAAATCTCTGGTGAGCGATA
>JACKQG010006510.1_pt1 | contig 12259 bp, 7 predicted proteins | sample 8237621 | NCBI WGS metagenome assembly JACKQG01 (sample SAMN15677084, study PRJNA649215) | marine metagenome | biome: marine; feature: Black Sea; material: saline water; isolation source: suspended particulate matter (SPM) from the Black Sea western gyre | collected 2013-06-09/2013-06-10 | depth...
GGTGTCGGGTGCGAGGGTCTTCTTCCCTGACACCTGAAACCTGACACCTCTCTTCCCCTCTTGCCCGACACCTGACACCCGACACCCCTCGCTCTCTTCTTCAGAACTGGTGCAGGAACCTCACGTCGTTCTTGTAGAACTCGCGAATGTCCGTGATCCCGTGGCGACGCATGCACAGACGTTCGATGCCCAGGCCGAAGGCAAATCCAACCACTGCCTCGGGATCGTAACCGACCGCTCGCAGTACGTTGGGATCGACCATGCCGGCGCCGCCGAATTCGATCCACTGATCGTCCCAGTGGTAGTCGGCTTCGACGCTCGGCTCGGTGAACGGGAAGAACGACGGCCGAAACCGGATATGAACATCGCCGCCCAGATAACTGACCGCGAACAGCCGCAAGACACTTTTCAAATCGGCCATAGTCACGTGCGTGTCGATCAGCAGTCCTTCGATCTGGTGGAACATCGGGTAGTGCGTCGCATCGGCCGTGTCCGGGCGATAGACACGTCCCAACGAGATGATGCGCACCGGAGGCGGCGTGTTTTCCATCACGCGGATCTGCACGGTACTGGTCTGACTTCGCAGCAACAGCGTTTTGTCGTCCGCCGTCCGCTGGGCTGTCGTAAGATAGAAATTGTCAAGCGGGTCCCGGGCCGGATGTTCCCGCGGGATGTTTAGCGCTTCGAAATTGTGCCATTCGTCTTCGATCTCCGGCCCGTCGGCCACGGAGAAGCCGAGCCGGCCCATGATGTCTTTCAGCTCCTCGATGGTCTGCGTGATCGGATGCAGGCGGCCGATGCGCAGGGACGTGCCAGGAAGCGTCGGGTCGAATTGGGGTTCGGCCTTTGCGACCGCCTGCGCGCCACCGGCCAGGCGTTCGCCGGCTGCTTTGAAAGCGGCGTCGATCTGTTGCTTCGTCTCGTTGAAGCGCTTACCGGCCACCGGGCGGTCCGATTTATCGACGCCGCCCATTTGCTTCTGGGCCGCCTTCAGCCGGCCCTTCTTGGCGCCCATGAACTCGATCCGAGCCGCCTCCAATGATTCGCTGTCAGAAGCCGAATCGAACGCTTGGACTGCGTCCGCGACAAGGTCATCCAGTTGCTTGAGGAAATCCGGTAGTGCCATCGTTTCTGCAACCAAGTTAGGTCCTGCCTGCCGGGCGGGACCTCGAACCGGTTGTAGCGTCTCGCCAGCTACAGGTCCCGTCCGGCAGCCGGGACCTACTTGCATTCAACAAAAAAGAGAGACAGGCCTGACTGTCCGAGACCCATCTCTCTGTGATCAATATCTGCCAGACTGGTTCGGCTCAGGCAGCCAGTGCCTCTTTTGCCTGCTCGACCACCGAGTCAAACGCCTTGGGATCGCTGATTGCCATTTCTGACAGCGCCTTGCGATCCAGCTCGATGCCGGCTTTCTTCAGGCCGTGAATAAACTCGCCGTACCGCAAACCGCGTTCGCGAACCGCTGCATTGATGCGAATCACCCAGAGTTTGCGGAATTCACGTTTTCGCACTCGGCGGTCGCGGTAGGCGTAGGCACCTGCGCGGATCAGTGTTTCTTTGACAGTGCGAAGCAGATTCTTACGTCCGCCGCGGTAGCCTTTTGCTCGACGGTACAGGCGGCGTTTGGCCCGGGTACGAGCCGAACCCTTTGTCGTTCTCATCAGTTGTTTCCAATCATTCTGGCACGATAAGGCCCCTCCGAGCAGGTCAGAGGCGTTAGTTGCCCACGCGCGTTATCGTCTCTCCTCAACAGATCGCGACGGCCTGCCGGCGAGCCCTAGGAGCTGTACTTGCCCAATGCACGTTGAATTGCTGGCTCCATGCACTTGTCGACGGTCGCGGTCCCACGCAAATTGCGTTTGCGCTTCTGCGACATTCGACTCTGCAAATGGCTAGTGCCGGCTTGGCGGTGCTTGGCATGGCCCTTGGCAGTCAGTCGGAATCGTTTCTTGGTACCCTTGTGTGTCTTTTGCTTTGGCATTGTCTTAGCAGTACTTACAGTAGACTGTCCGAGGACTGGGAAAACGTATAAGTTTAGTTGTTGTCGGCGTGACCGCAAAGGGGGATTAGAGAAAATGAAGGCTCGGCTGCCGTTTTGGGCTACCACTCAAATGGCCGCTTGCCAGATCGGGAATTCACTGGATACCAGTCGCATGAATTGGTTTGTAGTCCCGTCTTTAGGCGGTCTTGGAACGAGAAGCAACGAGGGATACCGCCTGAAGGCGGGACTGCGAACCGCCCACCGCCCCATCTTTGCGTCGGCTTCAAAGTCGCTGCTCGTGCGTGCCCTCCTGCCTTTTTGGGTCCTTGCGTTGTCGTTTGCGACCGTTGCAGCATCGCAGCCACAAATCGGGCCAAGCGGCGATGCAGCCACGCGCAGCTACAGCGAGGGACCGCTGAAGCTGGACGATTTTCAAGCGTCTCCCCCAAGCGATACTGGGGGGTTGGACGCCGTGACGACCAGCGATGTCCGATTCAATTATAGCTACCAAGCCCGATCCACACGCGGACGAGCCACGGCTTACGCGACCGAGCTGACGATCGATGCGGTGGTCATTCCGTCCAAATCGTGGATCAGACTTCGATCCGACGCGCGGCTGATGGACCACGAACAGGGGCACTTCGATATCACTTACATTGCAGCCCTCCGAGCCCGTGTGGAAGCGGCCAAGCTGGCGAAGAAGGGTCAACGGTTTATTGCCACCGGTGCAAGTCCCAAAGCGGCTATCGATCTGCTTGGCAAGAAAGTACAGCGGTTCGTACAGCCGTTCATTGACGCCGCCAAGGCCCGGCAACGGGAATACGACGTGTTAACCAAGCATGGCCGTGTCCGGACTGCCCAAGCCGGCCAGCGGCGCGAGCAGATCGAAACGATCAAGAGCCTGAGCGAAGAATTGAAACGAATCGACCGGTGAAAGTCGCTTACCTTACCGCCGGTGCCGCCGGGATGTACTGCGGAAGCTGCATGCACGACAATACGCTCGCAGCAGCACTCGGTCGGCTCGGCGTCGACATCCAGTTGATCCCCACCTACACACCGATTCGCACTGACGAGAACGACGTTAGCGTGGACCGCGTGTTCTTCGGCGGCGTGAACGTTTTCCTGCAGCAGCGGTTTCCGTTGTTTCGCCGCATTCCGGCTTGGCTGGATCGGATTCTTGACCGGCCACGGTTCATCCGCTGGGTGACCTCGCGGGCCATCGAGATCGATCCCAAGGAACTTGGCGGTCTGACCGTTTCGATGTTGAAGGGCGAACACGGCTTCCAGCGCAAAGAAGTGCGGCGGTTGTGCCAGTGGCTGGCGTCATCTGTCAAGCCGGACTTGGTTGTACTGACCAATGTACTGATCGGCGGCTGTATTCCCGAAATCAAACGCAAGTTGAACGTGCCTGTGCTGGTAACCTTGCAGGGCGACGACGTGTTTCTGGACCAGCTTGTCGAGCCGTTTAAGTCGCGTGCGTTTGAGGAAATCCAGCGTTTGGTCGAGTGCGTAGACGGATTCGTCGTCAACAGCCGTTACTACGCCGACTTCATCGAACAGTACTTTGGCATTCACGGGGACAAGTTGGAGATCGTGCCGTTGGGAATCGACACGCGAGACTTTCATCAGTCCGTGCCGAAGACCACACTGACACAATCTGCACCGACACGGCAACCAACGATCGGGTATCTGGCAAGGCTTGCGCCTGAAAAGGGACTTCATGTTCTAGTTGACGCATTCATTGAGTTGCGAAAGAAGACTGACATGGGGAACGCCCAACTGCGGGTCGCCGGTTGGCTGGGGGAGCAGAACCGTGAATACGCAGAAACGGAGTTCGCTAAGTTGAGGGCCGCGGGACTCGCCGATGCCTTCCATTACGCCGGAGCGGTGAGCCGGCACGAGAAGATCGAATTTCTCGAAAGCCTGGACGTGTTCTCGGTGCCGACAACGTATGCGGAAGCGAAGGGTCTGTATGTGCTGGAATCGCTTGCGGCCGGCGTCCCCGTTGTACAGCCCGAACACGGCGCTTTTCCGGAATTGTTGACGGCGACAGGCGGCGGATGGTTGACCACGCCGGGCGATCCGGTAGCGTTGGCCGAGACGCTGTCGGTAGCGTTGGCCGATCGCGAACGTTTGTCGCAGTTCGCAGCGGCGGGCCGGGCAGCCGTACACGAGAGATTCAACGCCGACGCGATGGGGAGCAATACGCTGGAGGTGTATGGAAAGTACGTCGTCGTTTAACCCGAAGCCGGAGGCGATGGCGGGCAACGGGATAGACTGTCCACGCGCGGCGCACGCCATCGCCTCCGGCTTCGGGTTAAACGATCGAGCCACGAATATTCCTGCCTCCTCCGTCGATCATCAAAGGGCAATGGCATGAAAAACGCAATTGTGTTGGTCGTCGACCGCTTGGGAACCGGGTACCTGGGGCCGTATGGCAACACGTGGATCGACACACCGAACTTCAATCGTTTGGCCGCCGAGTCGTTGTTGTTCGAGTTTGCCATGGCCGACTCGCCGCACCTGCCGCTGCTGTACCGCTCGTACTGGAAAGGGCTACACGCCATGTCCGACGATACGGCGGCGGACAGTCTCCCGGAGAGTCTGGTGGCGACCGAGATCCACACCGCGCTAGTGACGGACGATCCGGTGGTTGCGGAATTAGAGTGGACCGACGCCTTCGACGAGCGAATCACGTTGTCGCCGACGCCGGCCGTGAAAACGGCGGAAGAGGTCGGCCAGACGCAAATGGCGCACTTGTTCGCGTCGGTGGTCGATTGGCTGGCCGACGCGCCGGAACCATTTTTCTTGTGGGTCCACAGCCGTGGCATGGCCGGACCGTGGGACGCGCCGTTGGATTTCCGCAATCAATTTGCTGACGAGGAAGACCCAGCACCGCCGGACATGGTAACACCACCGGTTATACGGTTGGAGGCCGATTGCGATCCGGATGATCTCTTAGGTTTGCAGCAGGCTTACGCCGGCCAAGTCCGTCTGCTGGACATGTGCATCGGCGTGCTACTGGACGCAGCTCAGGCGATGCCTGGAAGGGAGAACACGCTGTTGGCCGTCACGTCGCCGCGCGGCTATCCGTTGGGCGAACACGGGCGGGTGGGACAGTGCGATGAGACACTGTACGGCGAACTGCTGAACGTGCCCTGCTTCCTCCGCTTTCCGGACGGGGCCGGCGCCGCAGCACGCAGTCAATACCTCGCGCAACCGCCGGACGTTTTCCCGACGCTATTGGACTGGCTCAACCTGTCAGCCGACGACAAGTCGGTTTGGGGCGCCAGCCTGATCCCGGCAGTTGACGACATACGGCCATCACAGCGCGACCGAGCGTGCTGTGTTTCCGAAGGCCACAGCGCGATCCGAACGCCTGCCTGGCTTCTCGAACGGCATCCGGACTCGAAACGGGAGCTTTTCGCCAAGCCAGGCGACCGTTGGGAAGCCAACGAAGTGGCGGACCGCTGTCGAGAGACCGCCGACGAGTTGGAGACGGTACTGGACGAGTTTCAGGAGGTGGTTCGTTCTGGAGACTCGACTGGTTTGACGCCGTTGTCGAGAGTGCTGATCGAGGGCCTTGAATAGCCGCGTGGAAAAGAGGCTGCTAGCTGAGATTCCACTGCTATCGGTACGGATTTGGACATTTGCTCGTTTAACCGCAAGCCGGAGGCGTGCGCGTCGGCCGAGGGGGCGCGCACGCCTCCGGCTACGGGTTAAACGGGATGATCAAGCCCGCTAAGCGGCTATTCGGTTTTGCTTCGAATCGGGGTGGCGACGTTCGGTGGCACACGTTTATAATCCCGCACCTTTTCCTCTAGTGGTCTATTGCCCCCACAAGGAGGAAACCTCGTTGGCCTAACGCAGCGGCATCTCACTTGATTTGACAATGCACGGACAAGGAAGTCCGCACACAGTGCACTCGCACTCGCCACGATTCGTCGAGCACAGGAAGTGCAATACCACCCGATACCTGCAGGTGGCCGTTTGGCTGTGCGCCCTGATTTGGATCGCGCCGGCGGCCAAAGCTGAAGACCTCAATTTGCGGCTGTGGGTCGCTTGGGCCAGTGGAGAGGCTCGGCAATGGACCGGTCGGATTCAAATCAAGAGCGGTGGCCTCCAGTCGAACCCGCACAGTCCCATCGTCGAGTTTCGTCCCGTTGGGTTGACGCCGGACGGGCCCGGCTCGATGTACGTTGACGGAGACACTCTGCACATCGACGCTCGCAGCCCGCGCACGTATGACGGAGTCAGTTTGCTGGTCAACGCAGCATCCGACGCGGACCTGATAATCGAATTGACACCGTTGGATCGTCCACAAGCCGTGAAGTCGGTGAACCGCAAGCTGCGGGATTTCGTTTCCGGAGTCCACGATCCCGATGCGGACGAGTGGGGCAACCGTCTTCTGGTGCGGCGTGCGCCGGGGGACCAACTCCGTGTCCGCCACGACCGGACGTCGCTCGTTTTCTCTCCCGGCCAGCGATTCGATCTTCATGTCGATCCGCATCTGGTCGGCGTCGACGCCGACACGACACTGACGTATGCCGTCGAATTGCGGCGGGGGCGAACCGACGACGATCTGTGGAGTGATCAACGCGAAGCACGCAGCGACCAGAACGGAGATCCGCCGGAAGTCGGATTTTCGATCGACCTGCCCCAGGCCGAAGGCGTCTACGATGTCGTGGTTTCGCTAAAACAACGAAGACTGCCAACGCGGTTCTCACCGACCAAGACGTGGTCCGAACGATCTCTGCAATTGGTAGTCGTCGACCCGAAGCCCCCCGCCCCCGACATGTCCGCCTGGGAAGTTGTCGAAGAGATCACTCCAGAAGTTGACTTAGCGAACGCCGAAGGCGACGATTCGAAATCGAAGTTTTGGAAATCGCTCCCCAATCTGACCAAGTGGCCGTGGATTCGAGGATCCGGTTCAGGCGACAAGCCAAAGCCGCTGGGTAACGGCCGCAGCCGCAAACAGGCCCATCCCGAGCATGAGTTTGTGGAATTGCAGCCCGAGGGATGGCAAGCCTACCCGCTACCAGTGGCTCAAGCGGGCAAGCCACATGTGCTGGAACTAGCCTACCCAAACGACATGATTCAAACGCTCGGCATCTACATTCTCGAGCGGAACGCGGCCGGTATCGTCTCGCCGATTGGTCCCCATTCCGGTTTGGATGTACCGGACGTATCAACAACCGGCAGCTTGCATCGGCCGCAGATCGAACTTCATCGCGTGGTCTTTTGGCCGCGCAGCCAAACGCCGCTGCTGCTCCTGGCCAACCATCGAGACGACGCCTCGGCCATGTTTGGCCGAATCCGCGTCTTGGCCGGCCCGGCCACGCTGCCGGTGCGTCAAATCCCACGAAGTGCGGACAACAGGCTGTTGGCGGCATACTTCGACCGGCCGCTGTTTCCAGAGAATTTCTCGGCCGGCGACGCGGTCGATCCCGTGACCGGCCGCAATCTGAACGATTGGAGGACCTTCCACGACGGCGGCATGCGGCTGGTCGAGTACTTGAACTACGTGGGCTACACGGGGGCGATGATCTCGGTGCTCCGCGAAGGATCCGCCATCTACCCGAGCAGACTGCTCGAATCGACGCCCAGATACGACAACGGCATCTTCTTCTTCGGTACAGCCCAGGACCCCCAACCGAAGGATGTCCTGGAAATGCTGTTGCGGTTGTTCGATCGCGAGGGCCTTCGGTTGGTGCCGGCTTTGGACTTCTCCACTCCACTTCCGGAAGTCGAAGCCCTGCTTCGGCAGCCAGACAAAACCGCCACCCGTTCCATCGAACTGGTCGACGCCGAAGGCCGATCCTGGAGGCAAACGCATGGCGTCGGGCGGGCGAGCGGTCCTTTCTATAATCCGCTGGATCCACAAGTCCAACGAGCCATGCGTCGTGTAGTTGCCGAATTGGCACAACGCTACGGTCATCATCCATCGTTTGCCGGAGTTGCCATTCAGCTTGGCCCCGACACTTATGCACAGTTGCCTGATACTGAGTGGGCTCAGGATGCGGTCACCGTCGGCCGATTTGCGCGGGACGAGAGGATCATCCTTCCGGGCTCTGCCACTGGCGACCGAGAGCAGCAAGCCCGGTACTTGCGTGCCGAAGGACGAGATCGCTGGTTGAATTGGCGAGCGGCCAAGTTGGCCGAATTCTATGAGTCGGTCCAAAGCGATCTGAGCGCGCGTGCATCCGGCGCGCGGCTCTACTTGGCCGGCGCCGACATGCTTGCCGGTCGCCAAATACAAAACTCGCTCGAGCCGAAACTGCCGGTGCGTCTGGACGCGCATCGAGCCATGCTCCGTGTAGGAATCGACCCGGCTCGCTTCCCCGACGAATCGGAAATCGTGCTGCTGCGCCCTTATCGGTGCGCGCCGCTCGCTTCCCTGGGCTCGCAAGCAGTCAACATCGAACTCCGCCAATCCGAGGTCATGGACGAGTTGTTCGCTGCAACGAACGGCGAAACCGCGGCGCCGAACGCCCCACAGCCGCGACAGTCGACTGGCGCGCTGTTCTACCACGAACCCCAAGACCTGCCGCTTCCCTCGTTCAACCGGATCAGTCCGTTTGGATCTGAGTCGACGAGCAATTGGTTCCTGACGCATATTTCGCCAGCCGGATGGCACAATCGCCAACGGTTTGTCCACGGTCTTGCTGCGTTGGACAGCCAGGCCATGTTCGACGGAGGCTGGATGACGCTGCTGGGCCAACAGGAGTCGATGATCGAGTTGATCGAGGTCTACAGCCGGCTGCCGGCCGGCCGCTTCGAGACGGTTCGTTCGATAAGCTCCGACATCGAAGCGCAGCCTATCGTGGTGCGCAAGCTGACCGCCGGCAACGAAACCTTCGTCTACGTGGCCAACGACTCTCCATGGCCAGTCTCTGTGGCCGTGGACTTTGACGGCGGGCGACGCTTCGAAATGGAGCCACTCGGCCACCGGCCGCAGCCACCGCCAACGCAAATCGGAAATCGCATGTCCTGGCGAATCCGCTTGGAACCGTACGATTTGATCGGCACAAAACTGAACGCCCCGGATGTAGATGTCATTGATTGGCAAACGGAACTGAACCATGACGTGCGCGTTGAACTAGGAGAGAGAATTGCTGACGTCCTCGCGCGGACCAGGCTGTTGGAGGAGCCCAAGCCGCTCGCAGTGTTGGCCAATCCAGGCTTTGAACTCCCAAAGCAACAGAACTCGGTGCCCGGCTGGGACCACGCGCGCGGAAACGGGATTACTGTTGATCTGGATCCCGCGAACAGCCGTACCGGGCAACACTCGTTGAAGGTCAGCAGCACCGGCCCGGTCGCCTGGGTGCGAAGCAATCCGTTCCCAGCGCCGAAAACCGGCCGACTATCCGTCTGGGTGTGGCTGCGAATCAACAATCCTGCACAACAACCCCCGCTGCAGTTGGCCGTCGAAGGACGTCTGAACGGACAACCCTATTATCGTCCTGCCCGAGTCGGTGCAAATAATGGGCAAGCCGGTCCGCCTGTGCCCGCGCTCAACGCCAAATGGTCGCCTTATCTGGTACGTGTCGACAATCTTCCCTCCAGCGGCTTGACCGATTTGCGCGTCGCCGTCGACCTGATGGGCAAGGGTGAAGTCTGGGTCGACGACATTCAGGTGTTTGACTTGTGGTTCGACAAGACCGAGATCAACCAGTTGATCAAACGAAGCGGCTTGGCCAATTATCAGTTGGGCAAAGGCGAATTGATCAAGTGCGAACGCTTCGTTCATAGCTACTGGGCCGAGTTCCTACGACGCCACGTCCTGTTGCAGGTGCCACAATTGGCCGATCGCCCCGTGCGCGAGCAGCCCTCGCCGCCACCGACCGACGCGCCAAGCACGGACCAGCAGGTCAAGCCTCCGTGGTACAAGAAGTTCGTGCCAAAAGCTCCAAAGGTGCCGAATTTCTTGCGCTAGCTACGAAATCGCCCCCAGGCTCTTGTACTTTTCATGCTAAGGACTCTGTACGATGGCCCTCCGAGGCCGTCGAACAACGGCTTATCGGGCCGACGGCCTCGGAGGGCCATCGTACATTGAGTTGCCAAATCCGGTTGGCGCTGGGTAGAATCGTTAGGGTAGTGCGGCGAGGCCCGGGTTGCAGTCTCTTTTATCGGCAGTCCCATGAGTATCATCAATGCTCTCGCGCCATGGCAATGGGTAATCATCGGCTTGGTGCCGCCGGCGATCATTGCGCTATACTTCCTCAAGCTGAAACGACAGCCGCTGGAGGTTCCAAGCACATATCTATGGAGCCGGACGATCGAGGATCTGCACGTCAACTCGATCTGGCAGCGACTACGTCAGAGCCTGTTGTTGTTTCTGCAGCTTCTGTTGCTGCTTCTGCTAATACTCGCATGCTTCCGACCCGGATGGCAAGGAGCGAAGTTGACGGGCGATCGCTTCATCTTTCTGATTGACACTTCGGCCAGCATGAGTGCCACCGACGTCGAGCCGACAAGATTGGATGACGCCAAAAAACAAGTCCTGAATATGATCGATCGCATGGAGCCGGACGACGTGGCGATGGTCATCAGCTTTTCCGACACGGTCGGCGGCGTTCAGTCGTTCACGAGCAGTCGCTCGCTGCTTCGCCAGTACGTAAACCAGATCAAGCCGACCAATCGCACCAGCGACCTTCGCGAAGCCCTGCGCGCCGCGGCTGGCTTGGCAAACCCGGGACGCACCAGCGAAGCAGGCACCAACGACGTCCAAGTGGCCGATCCGCTTCCCGCGACGTTGTATCTGCTAACCGATGGCGGTTTTGCCAACGTCCCCGAGTTTTCGCTGGGAAACTTGGAACCAAAATACATGCGGATCGGCACCGAGTCGCCTGAGAACATCGCCATCGTGGCCTTTACGGCGGAACGCAATCCGGAAAAGCCGGATCAACTTCAGGCATTCGCTCGTTTGGAGAACAGCGGCACCGAAGAAGCGACCCTAACCGCTTCGCTGTACATGAACGATCAACTGGCCGACACCTACGGCGTGACGGTTGCTGCCGGCGAAGAAGCCGGAGTCGAGTTCCAACTGGAAGATGTCGAACAGGGCGTCCTAAAGCTGGAACTTGAACACAAGGACGCACTGACCTTGGACAACACGGCTCACACGGCCATCAATAGGGCTCGCCGCGCACGCGTTTTGCTTGTGACGCCCGAGAACCAAACTCTCGAATGGGCGTTGGAGACCGACGAGATTCTCGAACTGGCCGCCGTAGTAGTCGCCGGTACGGCCGAACTGGAGAAGAAAGATCATCAGGATCTGGCTGCTGCCGGCTATTACGATCTGATCATCTACGATCGATGCGTGCCCAAGAAGATGCCGCAAGCAAACACGCTGTTCATAGGGCGATTGCCGCCCGTGGACGGCTGGACGCAAGGCGAAAAAGAGAATCTGCCGATCGTGATCGACACGGATCGCGTTCACCCGTTGACGCAGTACGTCGAGATGGGCAACGTAGCCATTCTCGAAGGCCGTCCTGTCAAGGCGCCGCCCGGCGGCACGGTGCTGATCGATTCCGACGTCGGAACGTTGTTCACCATCGGACCGCGCGAAGGCTACGAAGACGCCGTGTTGGGCTTCGCGATTATCGACGACGACGAGAATGGATCGCCGGAACCCAAGACCGACTGGCCCAAACGCCGCAGTTTTCCGGTTTTCATCATGAATGTGGTCCGCTACTTGGGTGGCGTTTCTGGCTCGACCACGACGCCTTCGGTCAAACCGGGCAACCCGATGGTTCTAAGGACCCAGTCGCCGGCCGATCGCATGACGATCGAAGCACCCAATAAGAGACGCTCGGAAATCCTCCGAGAAGGCCAAAACACGTTCGTCTACAGCAACACCGATCTGTTGGGTGTCTACGATGTTTTCGAAGGCGGGGGGAAGGATGCGGCTCAACAGTTCGCAGTGAACCTGTTCGATAGCCGCGAGAGCAACCTTTTGCCGCGCAAGACGATCGAGTTGGGTCATGAGGAGGTGAAAGGCCAAAGCGGCTTGGAGCCGGCCCGTTGGGAAGGGTGGAAATGGCTGTTGATCGTCGGATTGCTCGTGCTCGTCTTCGAATGGTACGTCTACAACCGGCGTGTGTATCTGTGATGAAGGGGGAGAGGGGGAGAGGTGTCGGGATACGGGATGCGGGATGCGAGTGACGAGTTTTGGACCAAAGGCTCCCCCAGCCTCGTCTTCACCCGACACCTGACACCTGACACCCGACACCTGACACCCTTTCACCGCCCTCACCCGCTTTCTCCGGACTC
>JACKQG010006511.1_pt1 | contig 12256 bp, 13 predicted proteins | sample 8237621 | NCBI WGS metagenome assembly JACKQG01 (sample SAMN15677084, study PRJNA649215) | marine metagenome | biome: marine; feature: Black Sea; material: saline water; isolation source: suspended particulate matter (SPM) from the Black Sea western gyre | collected 2013-06-09/2013-06-10 | depth...
GGGGGTGCGCCGCGGTCGGCTGCGCGCGGCCGTGAGCCGGCCCGCTGCGGCGCGGGCCAGGCGGGGGCAGGTGTAGAGGGCGATCCACACCGCCGGAAACCTGGGTTGCGTGCAGGACGTAGGCTCCGAACCGGCCTCGTCCCAGCCGGTCACCTACGAATCGACCCGCGACTTCGGCGTGGGCGCCTTCCTGCTGGCGGGAAGCGAGCTGTTCCTGCTGGCGGACGGGGCCTCGGGCGCGGAGGAAACGCCGCTCGCGCGGCCGATGCTGGCACCCAACGAGCCGAACCCCTTCAATCCCCGCACCGAGATCCGCTTCCGGCTGGTGGCGGACGGCGCGGTAGTGCTGGCGGTCTTCGACCTCGCCGGACGCCGCGTCGCGACGCTGCTGGACGGCCGCCTGCCCGCCGGCTGGCACGCCCGCGCCTGGCACGGCCGCGACGAGGCCGGCCGTCCCGTGGCCTCGGGGACCTACGTCGCGCGGCTGGTCACGGGCGACGGGCGGGTCTCGCGTCCCATGACCCTCGCCCGCTAGATGAAAATGCAAGACAACAACAAATAATCTCAATAAATATCAGTCCATATCGTAAGACATCGCTCCATCCCGAAACATTTTCTGCATACCAGGGAGGCCGGATTCGCCGGCGGGACCAAACTCAGAGGAGGACAGACCCATGAACGACACTCACAAACGCATCCTGACGGTCATCGCGCTCGTCGCCTTCGCCGCGACCGGCGTCCAGGCCCAGCAAATCATCGGGGAGTATGGCGACGCGCCCGAGGGTGCGCTGGCCTACCCCGCCTCCGGCGTCATCGGCGCCTTCCCGACCTGCGTCACCGTGGGTCCGGCCACGTGGATCTACCACGCCCCGGCGCCGGCCCAGTGGTTCGGACCCATGAAGGACTTCGAGCTGGACGGCAACGCCGGCGCCTGCCCCATGTTCGCGCCCTACGACCTGGACGAGTGCTGGATGGATCCCGACGCCGGCATGCTCATCCCCGGCGCCTTCACCATCGTCGGCGGCGTGGTCGTGCCCTGCGCGCAGCCCATCGGCCCGCTGGGTCTCTTCTGTACGCCCGGCATGTGGGGCATCAACGTGGACATCCTGGTCAACAACCCCACCCAGGAAGAAGCCTTCGTCAACGTGCTGATGGACTGGAACCAGGACGGCGTCTGGGCGCCCTCGGTCCAGACCTACTGCGCGGCCCCCGAGTACATCCTGGTCGACTTCCCGATTCCCCCGGGCTTCGTCGGCCCCCTGTCGGCCCTCGGCCCGCCGCCCTTCCTGATCGGCGGCAACCCGGGCTACGTGTGGAGCCGCTTCACCATCACCGACGTGCCCATCGGCATGCCCAACTGGAACGGGGCCGGCCTGTTCAACGACGGCGAGACCGAGGACTACCTGGTCCTGGTCGACGGTCCGATCGGCAATGAGGATACGACCTGGGGTACGCTGAAGCAGATGTATCGCTGACCCCTGAAACGCGCCCGCACCGCGGAGGGCCCGGCTTGGCCGGGCCCTCGCTCGTTCAGTTTAAGGGGCAGGGGAAGGGATTCTCGAGCGCGTTCTGGATGGGCGGCGGGTTCTGTTGCGGCGCCGGCTCACCCGCGGCCCGGGGCTCGCCCGCGACCGCTGCGGCCTTGGCGGGATTCCAGACGAAGTCCAGCGTCGTCGGGCCCGTCACGTCCCGGTCGAAGCGCATGACGCCGAAGCCGGACAGATCGCCCAGGTAGAACCGGGTCGTGGACGTGATCTCGACGGCACCTATGATCTCGCCGGTCTCGTCCGTGGCCGCGATGGTCCGGGCGTCGTAGAGCTGGGGGAAGAGCCGCTTGTCGTCCAGGACGATGCGGCCCTCGGCGTCGGTGGTGCCCACGCTCACGTGCCCGGGATCGAGGATGGCCATGAGCATGTACTTGCGGGCGTCCAGCACCACGGTGTCGCTGCCCTCCGGCCTGACCTCCAGGTTCACGGCGTAGACGCCGCTCGGCAGGTGCGTACCCGTCTCGTCGCGGCCGTCCCACTGCCACTGGTAGCGGTTGGCCGGCAAGGGCGCCGTCGCCATCAGGCGCACCTCGTCACCCTCGATGTCCAGGATGGTCATGCGCACGCTGCTGGTCTGGGCGATCTCGAAGGGGATCGTCACCGCGGCGCGCGAGCCGGTCGTCTTGTCGTCCTGGTAGTAGGGCGTGTCGGGCGCCAGGGCCAGGTCAAGGCCCGCGACGGGATCACCCTGGGGATCGGTCACCTCGATGGTCACCGCGAAGGTCTCGGGCGTGACGGCGTCGTCGCTGCAGGATGCGAGCAGGGCGAGGAGGATCAGCAGCGGTGCGCCGCGCCGGGATGTCTTCATGGTCCGTCTCCAATCGGAATGGCATATCGTGCCGCTCCCCCGATGGTCGGATACGATCCATCGACAGACAAGCGCGGATGTCTTAAGCGGTGCCGGCGGCGGCCCCTGCGTCGACAACATTTCCCGCCGGTGGACGTACTCATTCCTGCTTTAACGTCCCAGCCAAGGAGGCCCCCATGCCGCGCCGCGTCCTCACGATCGCCGTCCTGCTGCTGACCGTCTCTCTCGCCCGGGCCCAACCGCACCGCACCGTCGAACTCCAGGAAACCTGGCGTTTCGGCGGCCCCGACAGCGAGACCCTGCTCGGCACCATCACCGAGGCCGACGTCGATCGCGACGGCAACGTCTACCTGCTCGACACCCAGCTCTGCCACGTGCACGTGATCTCCCCGGCGGGCGAACGGCTGCGCACCATCGGCGGACCCGGCGAGGGGCCGGGCGAATCCCGGCAGCCGCGCGACGTGGTGATCCTGCCCGACGACACGGTGGGGCTGCTGGAGCTCTTTCCGGCCAAGCTCGTGTGCATGAGCCTCGCGGGGGAGCCGCGCCCGACCCTGGTCTTCGGCGGCGACCCGGCCGAGGGGGGCTTCACCTCCGCGTCGACCTGCACCCGGCGCGGCGCCAACTTCGTCGTCGCCGGGCAGAGCATCGCCCAGATCGAGAACGGACAGGACCGCCACATGTACCTGGCGCGGGTCGCCGACGACGGCGGGATCCGGCACGTCTACAGCGAAGCGAACATGGTCCTCGACTTCGGAGATCTCGTCTTCAAGGAGCGCGAGCTGAATCCCGGCTGCCACCTCGCCCACGCCCTCGGGCCCGACGGCCGCGTCTACGTGACCGCCGCCTGGGACCGCTACGCCGTGGAGGTCTATGCGCCCGCTGGCGAGCTCGAGCGGGTGATCGAGCGCGACTTCGAGAACCGGCCGCGCACCGAGGCCGAGCTGCGCCGCGTCAACGCCCTCTTCGACGCCAACGACCGCAACATCCCCTTCGAGGTGGGCCGCGAGGTCGAGCCGAGCCCCGCGGTGATCGCCGGCCTGGCCGTGGACGCCGCCGGCCGCCTCTGGGTGCTGCACAGCCGCAGCGCCGAGGACCGCGCCGCGGGCGTCATGCAGACCTACGACGTCTTCGACGCGCAAGGCGCATTCGCGGAACAGGTGTCTCTGGCCTGCGAAGGGGATCCCGAGCGGGACGGGCTCGTGTTCCTGGACAACGGCCGCATCCTGCTGATCAAGGGCTTCGTGGAGGCGGGCATGGCGCGCACCGACCTGGGCAACGTGCCGCTGGGCGAGGAGGAGGGCGCCGCGCCCATGGAGATCGTCTGCTACGAACCCTTGCCTTGATCATCCTCGAGCATCCGCCGCGTCAGCTCCGCGAGTTCGAGCAGCTGCCGCTCGTCCAGCTCGATGAGCAGCGCCGTGGCCGTGCAGTAGACGACCTCGCCCGCGGGATCGCGCAGCACCGACCGTGCGCGGACCTTGCGGTTCTCGACCGCGACCACCTCGGCTTCGACCACGCAGGGCGTTTCCAGGGGCATCATGCGCTTGAAGGTCACGTTGAGTTCGGCGGCCAGGACGGGGTGTCCGGACATCCAGGCGGCGGCTCCCATGGCCTCGTCCAGCAAGGCCGCCATGCAACCGCCGTGGGCGTGGCCGGGAGGACCCGAGGCTTCCGGGCCGCACAGGACCTTCACCCGGACGGTGCCGTCGTCGCGGCGGAAGAAGCGCACGGAGAGGCGGCGTCCGGTTTCATCCTCGGACACGAAACGCGAGGATGTGGCCGGGAAGGGCAGGTCCACCCGGGTCCAGCCGGGTTCGGTCGTATCCAGCCAGCGCGCGGCGTCATCGGTCATGGTGATCTCCCGGTTTTGCAGACTTGTCGAACATCCTAGCCTTTCGCGCGTCCGATGTCATCGGCCTGATGTGGACCGGTCCACGCGGGGCGATGAGATCATGTTATCGAAATATACGCCTTATCCGCCATGAAAACCGTATAGCAGGCCATCAGTTACGCTCTACATGAAATAGTTGTCCAAATTCAATTGACACCGGAAGTTCTCCGAGTAGAATACTCCGGATTCTATCGACGAGCGCTATCGACCCACTCGGCCGCCAAGGAGACCCAGGATGCGGACCCTTTGCCTGCTCGCGCTCGGCGCGATCCTCATCGTTGCGCCGTCGGCGCGGACCCTCGCCCGGGACGAGACCGTCACGCCCGTCGAGTTCACCGAGCATCTCGGCGAATACGTGCCCGGCGACATCGCCCTGGTCGACGAGAACGGCGAGACCGTCCTGCTGGCGGACTACGTCGACCGCCCGACCATCCTCTCGCTGGTCTACTACGCCTGCCCCGGCATCTGCACGCCGCTGCTCAACGAGGTGGCCGACATCCTCGGCAAGTCGAGCCTCGATCCGGCGCAGCAGCCCTTCCAGCTGCTGACGGTGAGCTTCGAGCCCAAGGACACGCCCGAGCTCGCGCGAGAAAAGCGGGCCAACTACCTGCAACTGCTCAGCCGCCCCCTGCCGCCGGAGACCTGGCACTTCTTCACGGGCGACCAGGCGAACATCGACCGGCTCACCCGGGCGGTGGGCTTCAGCTACAAGCGGGCCGGCAACGAGTACATCCATCCCGGCGGCCTGATCATCCTGGCGCCCGACCGCAAGATCGTGCGCTACCTGCCCGGCACGCGGTTCCTGCCCTTCGATTTCCAGATGGGCGTGCATGAGGCCTCGCGGGGCAAGGTCACGCCGACCACGGCGCGCCTGTTGCGCTTCTGCTTCAGCTACGACCCCGTGGGCCGCACCTACGTCTTCAACCTGGCCCGCGTCGTCGGCAGCGTCATGCTGATCTCGATCCTCATCTTCGTGGGATTCCTCTACTTCAGCACGCGTCGCAAGCACGCGAAGGAGGCCTAGGATGGCCGACCACGCCGCCGGCTACACGGGCAGCTTCCTGGACGCCGTGCCCGGTCGCTCGGGCCTGATGGCCTGGCTCACGACCACCGACCACAAGCGCATCGGGCTGATGTACGCCGCCGCCATGTTCACCTTCTTCGCCGTCGGCGTGCTGCTGGGCCTGACCCTGCGCGCCGAGCTGATGAATCCCGGCGAGCAGATGATCAGCGCGCGCACCTACAACTCGATCTTCACGCTCCACGGCGTGATCATGATCTTCCTGTTCATCGTGCCGGGCATCCCGGCGGTGCTGGGCAACTTCATGTTGCCGCTGCAGCTCGGCGCCGAGGACGTGGCCTTCCCGCGCCTCAACCTGGCGAGCTGGTACGTCTACATGACCGGCGCGGTGATGGCCATCGCGTCGATGTTCGCCGGCGGCGGCGCCCCCGACACGGGCTGGACCTTCTACGCGCCGTACAGCATCCAGACCGGCACCAACGTCTCGCTGGCGGTGCTGGCGGCCTTCGTGCTCGGCTTCAGCTCCATCATGACGGGCATGAACTTCATCGTGACGATCCATCGGTTGCGGGCCAAGGGGATGGGCTTCTTCCGCATGCCCCTGTTCTGCTGGGGCCTCTACGCCACCGCCTGGATCCAGGTGATCGCCACGCCGGTGGTCGGCATCACGCTGGTGCTGGTGGTGATGGAGCGCTGGCTGGGCATCGGCTTCTTCGACCCGGCGCGCGGCGGCGACCCGATCCTCTACCAGCACCTGTTCTGGATCTACTCCCACCCGGTGGTCTACGTGATGATCCTGCCGGCCATGGGCGTGGTCTCGGAGATCCTGCCGGCCTTCGCGCGGCGCACGATCTTCGGCTACAAGGCCATCGCCATGTCGTCGATGGCCATCGCCATCGTCGGCTACCTGGTGTGGGGCCATCACATGTTCACCGTGGGCATGAGCGACACGGCCCGCTGGGTGTTCAGCCTGCTGACGTTCCTGGTGGCGATCCCCACCGGCATCAAGATCTTCAACTGGGTCGCGACCCTCTACCGGGGCTCGATCGAGGTGGGCGTGCCGCTGCTCTACGCGGTGGGCTTCATCTTCCTGTTCTCCATCGGGGGACTCACCGGCCTGGTCAACGGTGCGCTCGCGACCGACATCCACGTGCACGACACCGCGTTCATCGTCGGCCACTTCCACTACACCATGTTCGGCGGCGCCGGCATCGGCTTCTTCGCGGGGCTGCACTTCTGGTTCCCCAAGATCTTCGGCCGCCGCTACGGCGAAAGGACGGCCAAGGCCGCCTGGGGCCTGATCATGGTGGGCTTCAACACGCTGTACTTCCCGATGCTGGTGCTGGGCATCATGGGCATGCCGCGCCGCTACCACGACTACCTGCCCCAGTTCCACGTGCCGCACCTGATCTCGACCATCGGCTCCTGGATCCTGGCCGTCGGCCTGATCCTCATGTTCTGGAACCTGATCCGCTCGATCAAGCACGGCGCGCCGGCCGGCGACAATCCCTGGGGCGCCACGACCCTGGAGTGGAAGACCACCTCGCCGCCGCCCCTGCTCAACTTCGCCGCGGCGCCCGAGGTGACCACGGGACCATACGACTTCGAGGCCGCCGCCAGGGAGACCTCCTCATGAGCAACGACCAGGCCCACGCCCTCGAATCCCACGTGCATCGCGATCCCGACGGCGCCAAGACCGGCATGTGGCTCTTCCTCTTCACGGAGCTGCTGCTCTTCGGAGGCCTGTTCCTGATCTACGCGGTGTATCGCAGCCTCAACGCCGGTGCCTTCCACCACGCCGCCGCCGACCTGGACGTCACCATCGGCGTGATCAACACCGTGGTGCTGCTGACCAGCAGCCTGACCATGGTGCTGGCCGTGGGCGCCCTGCAACGCGGCCAGACCGGCTGGGCCCGGCTGGCGCTCGGCGCGACCATGATGCTCGGCCTGCTGTTCCTGATCTTCAAGGGCTTCGAATGGGCCGCCAAGTTCTCCCACGGCATCTTCCCGGGGCAGGAGCACCTGCACGCACTGCCCCACGGCGAAGGGTTGTTCTTCAACCTCTACTTCATGATGACCGGTCTGCACGGCGTACACGTCGTCGTCGGCATGGTGGTGATGTACGGGGTGTGGCGCCGCCTGGGATCCGGCACGGTGACCCGGGAGAACCAGGGCGTGCTGGAATACACGGGCCTGTACTGGCACCTGGTGGATCTGATCTGGATCTTCCTGCTGCCGCTGTTCTATCTGACCAACTGAGGAGCGAGATGGCGAACGTCGAAACTGAACACCACGTCGTCCCCAACGGGATCTTCGTGAAGGTCTGGGTCTGGCTGCTGATCCTGACGGCCGCCACCGTCACCGCCTCGGTGAGCTTCCCCGGCAAGGGGGGCGTGCTGGTGGCCATGATCGTCACGCCGGTCAAGGCGGCGCTGATCCTCATGTTCTTCATGCACCTCAAGTACGAGTGCACGGTCTACAGGATCATGTTACTGGTGGCGGTGGGCATCCTGGCCGTCTTCATGGGACTGACGTTCTTCGACTACAGCTTCAGGAGTTGATCATGCCCTCAGGCGCATCCAGCTATTCCGGACTGGTGGACCAGACCTTCTGGCTCATCCTGGGCTCGTCGGTGATCCTGCTGCTCGGCATCACCGCGACGATGATCTTCTTCATGGTCCGCTACCGGCGCGCCCGCCATCCCGAGGCCGCCCAGATCGAGGGCAGCGTCCGCCTGGAGGTCCTGTGGACGGTGCTGCCGACGATCCTGGTGCTGATCATGTTCTGGTCCGGCTGGTCGGGCTTCAAGGTCATGCGCGACGTGCCCGAGGACGCCATGCGGGTCACCGTCCACGCCCAGAAGTGGTCCTGGATCTTCGAGTACGAGAGCGGCATGCAGTCCACCGAACTCGTGGTGCCCACGGGCGAGCCCGTCGCCCTGGACCTGGTCTCCAGCGACGTGATCCACAGCTTCTTCGTGCCCGCCTTCCGGCTCAAGGAGGACTGCATGCCCGGCCGCATCAACACGGCCTGGTTCGAGACCACCCGCAACGGAGAGTACGACGTCTTCTGCGCCGAGTACTGCGGCGACCGCCACTCGGCCATGCTCAGCAAGGTGCGCTCGCTGCCCCGGCCCGAGTACGACAAGTGGGTCGCCGGCGGCGGCGGCGGCATGGTGGGCACCAAGCTGCTCACCCTGAAGGGCTGCATGGCCTGCCACAGCCTCGACGGCTCGCGCCTGATCGGCCCCAGCTTCAAGGACGTCTTCGGCCGCAGCGAATGGGTGCTGACCGACGGCGAACGGCGAGAAATCGTCGTGGACGAGGACTACATCCGCCGCTCCCTGCTCACCCCCAACGCCGACGTGGTCGAGGGCTACGACCCGGTGATGCCGCCGATGACCGGCATCGTGGACGACGAGGAGCTCGAGACCATCATCCAGATCCTCAAGAGCCTGGACGAGACGGAGGGGGAGGGCAAGTGAGCGTCCTGCTCGAACTGGTCAAGCCGCGCATCACCGTCGCCTCGGCGACGACCACCGCCGTGGGCTACCTCATGGCGCGCGGGCAGTTCGACCCGCGTCTCGCGCCGGTCCTGTTCGGCATCTTCCTGCAGGCCTGCGGGGCGGCGGCGCTCAACCACGTCCAGGAGAGCGACGTGGACGCGCGCATGCGCAGGACGTCGCATCGCCCCATCCCCTCCGGACGGATCTCGCGCCTCGGCGCCGCCCTGGTCGCGCTGGGCCTGCTCGCCGCGGGGTCGCTCGTGCTGTGGCTCGTCGAACCCGCCGCGGCCTGGCTGGGACTGGCCGCGGCCGTGGTCTACAACGGCGTCTACACGCCGCTCAAGCGGGTCACGCCCTTCGCCGTGCTGCCGGGATCGCTGATCGGCGCCCTGCCGCCGGCCGCGGGCTGGGTCGCCGCCGGGGGCTATCTGGCCGACCCGACCATCCACCAGGTCTCGTTCTTCTTCTTTCTCTGGCAGGTGCCGCACTTCTGGCTGCTGCTGCTCTTCCACCGCGCCGACTACGCCGAGGGCGGCCTGCCCTCGCTCTTCGACCGCTTCGACAGCCGCCAAGTGGTGCGGCTGACCTTTGTCTGGATCGCAGCGGTGGCCGTGGCGGCGCTGTTCGCACCGCTATATGCGCCGGCGCGGGGGCTCGTGGCGGGGCTGGTGATCGCCATCGCGGGCGCCGTGCTCGTGGCGCGCGCCTGGAGCCTGCTGAAGGCCGTCGAGGTGCGCGACTACAAGCGGCGCTTCATGGAGATCAATACCTTCGCGCTGCTGGTGATGGTGACGCTGGTGGCGGATCGGCTGGCGTGATCGCAACCCTTGGAGTAGCCTGTTCCGCATGCGAAAACTCACCCGTCTAGGTCCCTTGTTCCTGTTGCTCGCCCTCGCCGGCTGCGAGCGGGGGGTACCGGCCCCCTCGGACGACCGTCCCGTGGTCGTCTCGATGGTGCGCGAACCCGCCGATCCGTCCGATGGCCGCACGCTGACGGTGGCCTGGCATTTCCGTATCGCCGACGGCTGGCATCTCTACTGGGACGGCCTGAACGACAGCGGCGCCCCGCCGTCGATCGAGCTGGACCTGCCGGACGGCTGGCGAGCGGACCCCCCGCGCTGGCCCGCGCCCCGGCGGCTGGTCTCGCCGGGCGGGATCCTGGACCACGTCTACCACCACGAGCTGGTCCTGCTGCAGGACCTCCATCCCGCCGGCGATGCGCAGGCCGACTTCGGGGCGAAGCTGGCCTGGCTGGTCTGCCGGGACGTCTGCGTGATGGGCGACACCACGCTCACGTCGACGGAGGCCGCGGCGCCGCCCGACGTGGCGGGATTCTTCGCGAAGGCACGCTCGCGGCTGCCGACGACGATGCCCGCCGGCCATTACGGTGCCGACTGGGAGGGCACGACGCTCCGGGTGTCCCTGCCCCGGGTCGAGCATCTGGAGTTCCTGCCCGCCGCGGACTGCGGCCGGCTGGCGGCGCCCCTGGAGGATACGGCCGCCGAGGGGCAAGCACTCGCCCTGCGCTTCGAGCCCGTGGACGGAGCGGTCGGCCCCGCGCGCGGCCTGGTCCGCGGGACCTTCGGCGACCACGCGGTGAGTTTCCACATCGACATTCCGCGGAAGGCCGCCACGAATCCGAACCTGGAGGATGATGATGACTAGGGCTTTGATGATGATGACCTTGATGACTGTCCTGGCCGCATCCGCCCTGGCCCTTCCCCCGGGCGAAAAAGCCCCCGATTTCACCCTGCCCGACACCGAAGGCGTCGAGCACACCCTGTCGGCCTACCTCGCCGACGGCCGCACTGTCGTCCTGGAGTGGTTCAACGCGGACTGTCCCTTCATCAAGAAGCATCACGCCACGCACAAGACCATGAACGAGACCTTCGCCGCGGCCGACTCGAACGTGGTCTGGCTCTGCGTCTGCTCCAATGCGCCGGGCAAGCAGGGGCACGGCCTCGAGCGCAATCGCAAGGCGCGCGAGGAATACGGGATGGACTACCCGGTCCTGCTGGATCCCAAGGGCGAGGTGGGCCGGCTCTACGGCGCCAAGACCACGCCCCACATGTTCGTGATCGACGCCGCGGGCACGGTGGCCTACGCGGGCGCCATCGACGACGACCGCTCCGCCGCCAAGCTCGGCGGGACGAATCACGTGGCGGCCGCCCTGGCGGCGCTCGCGGCCGGGGATACGGTGACCGTCGCGGATACGCGCCCTTACGGCTGCAGTGTGAAATACACGGAATGATTCCGTAACCGGGATCCACTAAAAGAGATATGAAGCCGGATGGCGCACCGCGGTGAATCGTGTTGACGCCGGTTATTCAACATGATACGGTGTTTCCAATCGTCGGCGAGGGCAACCCGATATCCGATCCGACATCTCTCCCGGCGGCGTCGACCCGCCCGTATTCCAACCAGAAGACACAGCTCAGACGGGTCGCCGATCAACGTGCGTGATCGATTCATACGGCTCCCGGTCCGGACTGGACCCTCGCCTGCCCCGTGCCCGAGTCGCAGGGTCCAGTTCAAGGCCGGGAGCCTGTTCGTGCGCGTGGGGGAGGCCGCCCCGTGCCGGAGCGGCCCGATGGTCACTTCCGCTTCCCCATCCCCGGCAGCGTCATCAGCACCCCCGCGAAGAGGGCCAGCAGGAGGATGATCACCGCGTCGTCCGCGAGGTTCAGCCACACCGGCACGAGCTCGTCGCGCCATCTGTACAGCCATCGCCACTGCCAGACGGCCATCAGCAGGACGATGCCGACGCGGGCGTAGACGAAGCCCCGCAGATCCTGGAGGCGATACGCGCGGTTGTGGGCCAGCACGGCGGCCGGATCGTCCGCCTGGGCCAGCGCGCCCTGGGCGACCGGCCAGCGCTTCGCGGCCAGCCAGCCCGCGAAGAACCCCGACGCCGCGATGAAGACCAGCTGGCCGACGGGCAGGGCGAGGATCGCGATCAGGCCCGTCTCGCTCCCGCGCGGCCAGCGCCACACGGTCAGGGCGAGCGTGAGCGCGAAGACCAGCACCGGCAGCGCTTCCAGTCGCTGCGGGTAGAAGGAGAAGAGCGTGCGCCGTTCGAGGCTGGCGGTGCTCCGGCCCGTCGGCTCCAACAGCTGCCGCAGCACGTGGATGCGCCGCGTGTCACGCACGTAGCCGCCCACCATGGCGGCCGTCGAGAGCAGCGAGACGACCATCAGGCCCACCTTGCGGTGGCCCGGCTCGTCGAAGGGGACGAGCAGTACCAAGGCGAGGGCGGCGACGATCAGCACGGCGCCCAGCACCCGCCGCCCGTTGCCCAGTCCCCGTCGGAAGCGGGCCACCACCGGCGCCACGGATTCGGGGCCCGTGTCCGAGCCCAGCAACTGGCGGGGCAGGACGCGCGACATGCGGATCATCAGGAACTGGAAGGCCACGATCTGCACCACGACCAGCACCGTGAGGCTGACGCGCCTCGTTCCCGCCAGGGCCGCCGTTGCCCGGA
>JACKQG010006512.1_pt1 | contig 12253 bp, 15 predicted proteins | sample 8237621 | NCBI WGS metagenome assembly JACKQG01 (sample SAMN15677084, study PRJNA649215) | marine metagenome | biome: marine; feature: Black Sea; material: saline water; isolation source: suspended particulate matter (SPM) from the Black Sea western gyre | collected 2013-06-09/2013-06-10 | depth...
CAAAAATTGAAAGAACCAGGGAATCATGTCACTTACACCAGCCTTTGAAATAGGTTTATGGAACGCCTGGATTTTTATACTTGGCGTTGTCTTAATAGATTATGGTCTGCGTTACTTGATTGTTGATAAGAAAGCGGCGCTATTCATTTGGCCCCCATATAATAAAAAGGAGAAAAAACTCTCGGGTATCTTAACGGTGACTTATTTTACTTCATGGATTTATACTATTTTCTTGACGCTGAAACCAGGCACAGCTTGGTTCTATGCCGGATCCTCTATTTATTTGCTGGGTATGATTTTTGTCACCATGGCAACGCTAAGTTTTGCTACTACTCTGTTGGATAAACCAAACACTAAAGGTATCTATCGCATTTCAAGAAACCCTATGGCCTTTGGCGGGTTCTTGGTATTCATTGGCATAAGCATAGCATGCGCTTCCTGGATTTTTCTGCTATGGGCAATGGTATTCATACTCCTGCAGGACAATTTGGTAATTCCTGAGGAACGAATGTGTCTCGAGAGGTATGGGAACGCATATCGAGAATATATGAATAAGACCCCAAAATGGATAGGAGTACCGAAATCTAGGGAAAAGTGATAAATCATGCCCCTTCGTTTGCACTATCGTCTAACAGCGGATAAAAGGAAAATCAAAGATTTCTCCAAATCCCGACTTTGTCGGGACTTCTTTTATGCTGGGAACGTTGGTAGCCAATGTAAAAAATCAAGTCCAATTTATTGACAAAACTACTTATTATGGAGGTTCTCTTTTATCGGATAAGTTCTATTCAATCGTTAGTCAGATATTAAATATGAAAAGAAGAGACTAAAATCACATTATAATTTGATTTTAAAACTTCCTTACAGATTCCACACACAAAAAACAATATAATTCATATTTTAATGTGATAATTCTTGTATTATTTAACAAAATGAATTAATTTTACATAAATATCACATTATAATGTTATTTACAGAATTAGGAAAAATCATAAAAGATCGTAGAAAATTGTTGCGGATTACTCAACCTGATCTTGCTGAAATGGCCGGAATCAGCGTAAATACTCTTTACAAAATAGAAAGAGGACAGGCTAATCCTACTGTTAAAGTGCTTACCAAATTGGCCGATGTGCTTGGTATGGAATTGAAATTAGAAGTAAAAAAACTAAAGTTGTAATATATGCGAATAGCAGAGGTTTATCGAGATGGTGTATTTGCAGGAATACTTTCGGAAGAAAGCCGTAATAGCTATGTGTTCAAATATGATGATACATATTTATCGAACGTTAACCAGCCTCCAATAAGTTTAACCCTGCCAAAAACGAAGCAAGAATATCGTTCAGATTATCTGTTTCCTTTCTTCTTCAATATGCTTTCAGAAGGGGTTAATCGAAAATTACAAAGTAGACAATTGAAGATTGATGAAAAAGACCACTTCGGTTTACTGTTGGCCACAGCAAATTATGATACAATTGGTGCAGTAACAATTAAGCCCATTAAAGAAAAACAATGAGTGTCCCTGAATTAAAATATTGCCCCGGAACATTGGCAGAAGGCTTTGACACATATAGCCGGACCTGTTTAAAAAAAGTTTTCAATGGCAAGAAGGTAAGTCACGTGCTGCCCTACAATCCGTCCCAGATAAGTGAGGAAGACGCTGAAAAATTTATGGAGAATAGAAAACATATTTCTATATCTGGTGTACAGGAAAAACTGTCGATCATTTTAGATAAAAATAAACTTAGGTTAACAAATGAAGGCGAGCATGGAACACATATTTTAAAACCCAAACCAAGAGACTTAAAAAAAATAGATCAGGTGCCAGCCAATGAGCATTTAACGATGCAAATCGCACAACAGGTTTATGGTATTAATACACCGGGAAATGCCCTTACTTTCTTTAAAAATGGAGAACATGCATACATAACCAAAAGATTTGATGTGAAAGTAAATGGATCAAAGTGGGGTAAAGAAGATTTCGCCGCTCTAGCAGGAAAAACTGAAGAAAATGCTGGACATGACTTTAAATATAAATATTCCTATGAAGAGGCTGCCGAATTAATCAGGAAATATGTCACTGCATATATTATAGAAATCGAAAAATATTATTCACTTGTTCTATTCAATTATTTGTTTTCAAACGGGGATGCACATTTAAAAAACTTCTCCATTTTGGAATCACCAAGTGGCGATTATTTTCTAAGTCCGGCCTATGATTTGATAAACACCCATATACATGTCGACGATACTGATTTTGCATTGGAGGGAGGATTATTTAAAGACGATTTTGAATCGGCTGCAATGAAGAAGAATGGACATGCCAGCTTAGAAGACTTTTATGAATTTGCAAAAAGATTGGACATAAAAGATAAAAGGCGAGATAAATTGTTAGAACCATTTTTAAAAAAGCAAAAGAGGGTTGAAGAATTGATTAAAAGGTCATTTCTGGATGCTCCTACAAAAAGGATATATTTGTTACATTATCAAACTAGAAGAAATCACCTAATAAGCGCACTAATGCGATAAGAGCGCTCATGAAAATTTATAAATTGAAACGATTATGAAATAACATTGATAAACGGGACACATAAAATAAAAAGCACTGGTTACAACATCGTATATAGACAATAGCGGGGGAAGTACGAGTTCGAAGGTCCGTAGCCTGCTCATACGTAGGTGTGACTTGAAAGGAAATTGTCACAGAAACCGCAACTAGCTATATACTTGGCCGTTAACTAACATTTTAAATTGCGATTCCTGGTAATTGCAAAAGGAGGAATGATGAAAGCACTTCGACTAATAGGATCGATTGCCTTCGTGCTCGGACTCTTCACCGCGATCTTTGTCGGGATACCCTGGTATCTCTACCACGATCCCACTTTGCCCTGGTGGCTGAAGACAGCGGTTTACTGCACTATGGGGGGTATCCTGCTGGTTCTGCTGACGGTTGCCATCGAACAGCGGAAAGGCAAGGCCCTGGGAGAGGAACTCCCTCCCGCTGAAGCCCGGCCTCGGATGTTGCTCCAGAATTCTGCAGAAGTCCCTGGCCGTGAGATCACCAAGATTCTGGGTTTGGTAAAAGGACACACTATTTTTGCCATCTGGCTTGGAAAGGACCTTTCTGCCCTGGTGCGACTGGTTCTTGGCGGTGAGCTGACTGAGTACACGGAGATGATGGGGCGGGCTCGCAAAATAGCTACTGATAGGATGATCGCCAAAGCTGAGGAGCTGGGAGCTGACGCGATTATCAACATCCGCTATATGACTACCAGTGTCATCGGTAGTGCCGCTGAACTTTTGGCCTACGGTACAGCCGTCAAGCTCAGCAGCGCGGTCACCTGACCGTCTAAAGGTTACCTGCTTGGCTCAGCTATCGTTTCTAAATGCTAACTTTACCTAACGAATGATGGTTGTCAAGCGGCATCCCTTTTTTTCTCATAGTAGATTGCAGGATTTTATTACTTTAAAGATCTTAGATACTCATCCATAGAGCGAACAGCACGTCACAGACATCAAGAACTATGTTGAGCCTATTACCGAATTCTCATACGAAGACTTGAAGGCAACACCATACAACATTAATGATCACGGTACCTATCAGTAGGCTTTTGAGTTTATCGGTACAGACATCATCAATGAAAACATTTTGCCGCCTGGACAGAGTGGGTTTATTAATGCGCAAGGTGTACCCAGCCCACATTTCGATAATCAGTGGCCACTCCATTTGGCATGGGAGTACAAGGATCAGCTATTTGGACAGGGATGTAAGATAGGCGGGGAAGTTGAAGCATCTGTACCATCCCATTTTTGTCTCTATCAAAACTACCCGAACCCATTCAACTCGGTAACGACCATCCGGTTTGATCTACCTGAAGCTGCCGATGTGAAGATAGCTGTCTATGACATCCTCGGCCGAGAAATAGCAGTACTTGTGAGCGGTAAAATACCTGCCAGCCCCTTACATATTGGGACATCTGGCTTGAGTGGTGAGTATAAGGTGGAATGGGATGTAAATAACATCCCTAGTGGAGTTTATTTCTATCATCTACAGATAAAAAAAGGTGGACTTATCTCCTACGAAAAAACAGAGAAGATGCTTTTACTAAAATAATGCTCTAAATTTTAATTATATGAAGCCACTTATAATACAAGAAAATAAATGGAGGATCAAGTATGGGCGGCAATGAACAAACAGTCCTCAATGCCATGAAAAAGGCAGGAAAACCCATCCGGCCTGGGGATATTGCAAAAGAGACGGGTCTTGACAGTAAAGAAGTATCAAAAGCCATAAATGTACTGAAGAAAAAAGGAGAGATCACCTCACCCAAACGGTGTTTTTACGCTCCAGCTGAAAAATAATTTTACATTCCCCACCCCGGATAATCAACAATCACTGATGTCCAGAAGAAGTATGCTTTAAAGATGGATGGTTTAGCGATTGGGAGGGTTGGGATAGTATGTATTGATGGAAGGTTGAGAAGTATCACCGGCACGTAAAAACTCAGTTTCATCTTGAGTCAGTTCAGTTACAACTCTTTTCAAGTATCCAGACATTATTTTCACTTGTGGTCATATCCATGTATTTGATTTACGCGGAGATTTGGACCTGTCATGATAAATTATTACTATCCTGTCCAATTAAAACTGTAGAAATTCCGACTGTTTAAGATTATTGGATTTGTTTATTATAAAATAAGTCTTATTGGCAAAAATGCTCTTGTTTCATGTGACTGCTCGAACATTTTTACCTGCCAAAGTGACACAGCAAAAACATCGAAACCAACTGGCTATTAACTTTCAATTTTGAAATAAAGGGGTTAGTAAAGAAAACATAATTAACATGTTGACAATTCGATATTTATTATAAAAATTTATTTAGTGATAAAAAAGAATTAAATAACCTGTGTCATTAAGTAATAACAAAATATTGTTATGATTAAACTGAACAGAATATTTCTTCTATTTATCTTTGTACCATTGCTTTTAACATATCTCCTAATAGCCAATCCAATCGCCCAAAAGGAAAATAAGACAAAACAAGACCTTGAATCGCGATTTTCTCAACAACAGGAACAGATTACTGGAAAAGGGCATATTTTATTAGAGGTTGATATAACCTCTGAGCTAGAAGATACCATAGAAATAGAATTAGTTGGAGTACAAAAACCAACGCCTATGAAGTATACTGTAAAAACAGGTGACAATATGTGGAGAATTGCCAAAAACAAGTTAATTAATGAAGGAATAATTAATCCTTCAAATAAGCAAATAGCTAATCACATAGTTAAAATATCTAAATGGAATCACACTGATCCTAAAACAGACACGTATTGTGTAAAAGAAGAGAAAGGGCTCAAAAACTGTCAGGACGGTCTTTTCCCCGATAAAATACTTCCCAATGATGTATTCATTGTAGGATATACAAAAACCTTTGAAGTCATTCCCGTTAAACCAAAATCTGCCCCCATTGACTCAACAAAACAAGATACAATTCATAAAGTTCAAGAAACAACAGATACATTAACAACATTTATTACCAGAACAGACTCGTCAATTAAATTTGAAGAACTCGCCCAAGCAGATATTTCTGCTACTACAATAAGTGTTACAGTAATTGATAGCGTAAAATACTTTGAGGATAAAATATCAGATTATAATTCCACCCTGGATTCGATAAAAGCTGAATATATTAAACTGGTTAAAGAAAATCCTAAGTATGAAAAAGCAAGAGACAAAATGCTAAATATTATAAGAGTACATTATAATGAATCTACTTTCTGGAATTCTGATAAAAATAAGAAAAAATTCATTGAATATAAAATAAAATTAGATAGTATTAGGAAAGATACACCAATTGAGCAAACCCTTAACGAATATGCCCGTTTAAGAACAGAAAAAAAAGAATTAGAAAAACGACTCGAACAATATAAAGCAAAACACACCACAACCATAGTAAGTCCCGATTCAACAAAACAAGATTGATTAAATAATCCTTTCCCAATTCTTTTCAATATTACTTGGATCTCTGAGATAATCTATTAAGTTCCAGGGTTCTCCCATTACTTAGTTGTCCCTAAAAAAGTCACCTAATACCGCCATAAATGGCTTTAGTTTTTGTCTAAATACTTTTCGTCAATAACATTTGACCTGTTTTTTAGGATTTACGTCGTTTTGGGATAAGGACAAAAAGAAATGGCTATGGTCCATGAGTCGTATGAATTATCAACTATTTTGTTGGTGGTTAGTAGTAAACTGGTGAGTAGTGAGTGGTAAACTAGTGAGCGGTAGAGCGGTAAACTGGTGAGTGCCTGCCCCGTGTCCCGGGACTCCTACATGAGAAATCCGCCAGTCACCCCGCAGAATGCGGGGGACTCCCGTGGAGCTGGCGGATATTTCACCGGGGGTAAGTGGTACTCACCATTAACCAATAACCAGCTACCAATAACCAGTTACCAACAAAGAATAAGTTCATATTTAGAACAGAGCCAAAGAAATTTACCAGCAGTCCGCGAGGTCCTTCTTCTTGGAAGGGAAAGACTTGTGGTTTTATTGATTTTTAGATGGTTATATCGTTTTTCAGGAACAATTAAATAGGAAAGGGGGCGGAGTGGGGGATATGGGGAATGCTCCGCTTGCCCTTCCCTATAAGATTACATGGAAATAGTTCTCATCTATCAGTTGGGCGCCTGTCCGATTATTGACGGATCAGTCCGGTGCCTGACCTATTTCAATTCAATAGCCAGTTTAGAGACAGTATCCTTTGCATCTCCGAAAATCATAATGGTATTATCGCTATAAAACAGCACGCTTTATTCCCAAATTCTATTTTGATCTTGACCTTCTTAACTTGCAATTTTATCTGTTTCAGTAGAATCAACAGAGATTCACTTGGTTTCAACTAATTCCTTTTCTTCTGGTTTTTCTGGCGGCAATTCCCAAACACCGGTCTGCAGATAATCATTAATTGATTTCGCTGCCGCCCTGCCTGCTCCCATAGCAAGAATAACAGTAGCGCCACCGGTAACGATATCGCCACCGGCAAACACGCCTTCTTTTGAGGTTCGTCCCGTTTCAGAATCAGCAATAATATTTCCCCATTTATTCGTTTTCATATCTGGTGTGGTCTGGGCAATTAAGGGATTGGATCCATTACCGATTGCCACAACCACCAGATCTACGTCAAAATTAAATTCAGAGTTTTCTATGGGAATCGGTCTTCTCCGGCCGGAATCATCCGGTTCACCGAGTTCCATTTTGATGCATTTAGCCTGTCGAACCCAACCCCTTTCATCACCAATAAATTCGACTGGAGCAGTCAGCAGATGAAATTCAATGCCTTCCTCTTTAGCATGTTGAATTTCTTCATCCCGGGCGGGCATTTCAATTTCCGTTCGGCGATACATTATTATTGCACGTTCCCCTCCAAGTCTCTTAGTCGTCCTGACAGCATCCATAGCGGTATTCCCACCACCGATTACAATAACATTTTTACCCTTTTTAATTGGGGTGTCAGTATTTGGAAAGTCATAGGCTTTCATCAAGTTTACCCGCGTTAAATACTCATTTGCTGAATAAACTCCATTGAGATTTTCTCCGGGTACGTTCATAAACCATGGTAATCCAGCTCCAGTCCCAATAAAAATAGCATCGTAATTCTCCCGATTCAACAATTCATCAACCGTCATTGATTTCCCAACTACAAAGTTAGTGACAAAGTTTACTCCCATTTTTCCCAGATTGCCGATTTCCTTTCGTAACAACGCTTTGGGCAACCTAAACTCTGGAATTCCGTAAACTAAAACCCCCCCTAGTTCGTGTAAGGCTTCATACACGGTAACATCATATCCCCATTTAATCAAATCACTGGCGCAGGCCAGTCCCGCCGGACCACTCCCAATAATAGCGACCTTTTTCCCTTTTTTAGGGGGCAAGTCCGGTAGTTGGAATTCACGATGTTTCAGCTCATAGTCAGCCACAAAGCGTTCAAGACGCCCAATCGAAACCGGTTCATATTTCTTCTTAAGTACACAGGTTTCTTCACATTGCGTCTCTTGTGGACAAACGCGCCCGCAGACTGCTGGCAATGAATTGTCTTCCTTAATTTTTTCAACTGCTCCGATAAAATCACCCTCAGCAATTTTTATGATAAAATCAGGAATTTTTATATCGACGGGGCAGCCGTCAATACAGGTTGGTTTTTTACAATCAATGCAGCGCAGCGCTTCGGTCATTGCGGTTTCTTCATCAAAACCAAGATTAACCTCGTCGAAGCTCGAACGTCGAATTTCCGGTTTGCGTTCCGGCATAGCCTGCCGTGGTATTGCCACCCGCTCCTTTTTTGATAATTCTTTTTTATCCGCCATCGTTCTTATAACTCCGCTCTTGCCTTTTCAATTTCCCTACCAAATCGGCAATTTTCTTCAAATTTCTGCAGGGATTTCCGCTCCTCGTCAAGATAAATTTTCTGCCGATTAGCCAACTCAGCAAAATCTACTTTATGGGCATCAAATTCAGGACCTTCCACGCACACGAAAACTTTTTTACCATCGACGGTTACCCGACATCCACCACACATTCCAGTACCGTCAATCATAATGGAGTTTAGCGAAACCACTGTGGGAATCTTTAGTGGCCGAGTCATCTCGGCGATGGCTTTCATCATAGGTAGGGGTCCTATTGCCAGAATAAAATTGACCTCCTTTTCCTTAAGAATGTCCTGAAGAGCATCAGTGACCAGACCTTTTTTCCCATATGTTCCATCATCAGTAGTAATGATGACCTGATCTGTTCGCTTTAACATCTCTTCCTCAGCAATAACCAAGTCCTTAGTTCTAGCACCAATGATAGAAATCACCTCATTGCCTGCCGCTTTCATTGCCTGAGCAATAGGCAAAGCTTCCGCTGTACCGACTCCACCACTCACACATACGACCCGTCCCCACTTTTCTATATGTGTCGGTATTCCAAGAGGACCGACCAAATCCTGAAGGTAATCTCCCTCTTCAAGCATATTCATATGACGGGTGGTTTTACCGACTCCCTGGACAATGAGCGTGATTGAACCTTCTTCCTCATTAGCATCCGCAATGGTGATGGGAATTCTTTCTCCTAAAGCGTGGACCCTTAAAACAACAAATTGCCCAGGTTTTCTCTTACGAGCAATATTAGGCGCTAGAATCTTGAAAACTTTTACACCAGAAGCGATAAATTCAGCATGGAGAATTTTATTCATTTGATTTTCTCTTTTTACTGATAAAGAACTTATTTAGTATTACTGTACTTTTATATTGCCGGGTAATTAACTCTTGGTTCCGGTTAATTAAAAATATAGTAATTACCATTTAGTTGAGTAGTTCAGTCATGACTAACCCTTTCCCGTTCTCCGTAGTATCCATTCTCCGTAGTCCCGATAGCATCGGGACGAAGGATGAATCGGAGTAGATTCATTGGTTAATCATATAGCCTTTTTAGGTGTTTTTATACCTCAATAAATAGGCGAAAATTTATGATGATTTAATTTTAACTACAAATCTTCTTGTTAGTTTTGACTTAATATTCCGCTATAAACAGTGTCACATTCATATATGATATTTATTTTGATACTTCTTTTTGCTTTACCTTGACCAATTAATAAATTTGTTATATCTTAAAGCAGGAGGTAACTATGAAATGTCCTTTGATCAAGCACATAAAATTGTCCTACTTAGCGGATTTATTCTTATTTTCCCTCATATTCTTTTAGGCCAGATATATGATTCTCCAGCACATCAGAAAAAACGTATCATGATGATTGAAGACCAGATTAAGTCCCGGGGGGTTAAGAATCTGGATGTACTCAGGGCTATGGAGGAGGTTCCCCGCCATCTTTTCGTGAGCGAGGATCTCAAACACGCGGCATACACTGACGGTCCTTTGCCTATCGGGCACGGTCAGACTATCAGCCAACCATATATCGTTGCTCTAATGACAGAACTCCTTGAACCTGACAGCCAGCACGTGGTCCTTGAGGTTGGTACCGGTTCAGGATATCAAGCAGCTATTTTATCTAAGCTCGCTAAACACGTCTATACCATCGAGATTATTCCTGAACTCGGACAAGAAGCTGGAAAACGGTTGAAGCAGATGGGATATGATAATATTTCTGTAAAAATTGGAGATGGATACAAAGGGTGGCCAGAAAAGGCACCATTCGACCGGATCATAATCACTGCAGCTCCTGAACAAATTCCCGAGAAACTAGTGGAACAGCTTAAACCTGGAGGGCAGATGATTCTTCCTGTGGGACCTCAGTGGTGGGGACAGGACTTAATTGTCGTTGAAAAGGATAAACAAGGAGAAATATCCACAAAAAAGTCCATTCCTGTCCGCTTCGTCCCAATGGTTCACGAGAAAGAGTAAATCGATTTTGTCATCCAGAAATCAATTCTTCATTTGATTGATTTTTTGCATAAATTTGCAATATAACCAGATATCAATAAGGAGTTGATCATGAAAGAACAAGAAATAGGATTTGTCTCCAATTATTTTAGCCAAATATCAGTAGCTGCCATAGAAATGACAAAAGGTAAACTTAAAACAGGAGACACCATTCATATTAAAGGTCACACAACTGACTTTGAGGAGATTGTGAAATCATTGCAGATTGAGCACGCTGATATTTCAGAGGCAAAAGCAGGGGATAGCATCGGTCTGAAGGTCAGCCAACACGTGCGGAAAAAGGATAAGGTTTACAAGGTCATTGAAGATTGAATTAGTCCCTTTTAGGGAATAACATTACGCTGAGCTGCTAAATAAAGTAACAAAATCTAACTCTCAAAATTGGTCTAATCTCCTGTAAAATATTTTCACATTTGTACCACCCGAAATAGGTTAAAACATCCTAAAAATTTTTATGAACACTCCAATTAATTTGCCTTCGTAGAACTTCCTGAAATAATTAAAATCACTAAATTAACGATACATGAAGAAAATTCAGGATAAAGTACGAGATTTTTGCAAAGATTATAATTTAGAATCACCACCTGAACACAGGGTATTGGACTTGCTATCTGAATTAGGAGAAGTTGCAAAAGAAGTGTTAAAAATGTCGGATTATGGTAGGAAACCAATTGAATTTGGGAAAGAAATAGAATCTGAATTAGGTGACACTTTGTTCTCACTCATTACGCTGGCAAATCAGTTTGATGTTAACCTCGAAGACGCTCTTGAAATTGCTCTTGCAAAATACCAAAAACGATTACAAAAAGGCTCTGCTGGCTCCGAATGCGACTGAGTCTTGTGACTTCAACTTTATTGCAATTATTTTAATTATCAACCTTCAATAATCGGGGGAAACCAATGATTACAAAAGACATTTCCGGATACTATCAATTTTATCCCTGCATCGTGACTCTTGTTGGAGCACGCAGGAAAGATAAAGTCAATTTTATGGCAGCAGCCTGGAATGCGGGTCTAAGTTTTCGCCCCCCGCTTTTTGGCGTTTCCATCCATCCGAAAAGATTTACTCACGACATGATCGTAGATTCCGAAGAGTTCACCTGTAACTTTTTATCCATGGAACATATCGATATCATCCACGGCACAGGTCGGGTTTCAGGGCGGGATTACGATAAGGTAAAGCTGTTTTCTATCCCACTTGAAAAATCCAAAGTGATTAACTGCCCAACCATAGAATCTGCCTACGCTGCATACGAATGTAAATTAGTCCATCGCTACCCTGTTGGAGACCATAATTTCTTTGTAGGGAAAGTGGTTGCCGTCCATTACAATAAAAATGTTTTGACGGGTAAAAATTTATTGAATCCTGAAAAAATAAATTTTTCTTTGTACCTTGGGAGCAACAGTTACATTTCAGCAGATCCGGACAGCGTCCAGATTATGCCCTCTGAAATTGAGATTCCCATGCCACAATGATAGTACGGGGACATAATAAAACCTTCTTCACGAAAGTTGAGGTTACTGAAAGACATGTTTTTTAAGGGGATAATGTAATAACAATTAAAGGGGTTCATTTTGAACCCCTTCAATATTAACCTAACCCGATTCCACCTTCAATAAGTTTTTAATTCCCCTACCGTATCTTCGACATCTTGAAGAATTATCTGCTTTCTCACTGTTTCCATCATATTATTATGATCAGTATAGAGCGGTCGATCTTCGTCCAAGTGTTTTACAGCCTTTCGAACTGCGCTGTGAGCCGCCTGAGTTCCATTGCCCGGTTTGAAGTCCCTAAAATCCAGCGCCTGTGCAGCAG
>JACKQG010006513.1_pt1 | contig 12252 bp, 9 predicted proteins | sample 8237621 | NCBI WGS metagenome assembly JACKQG01 (sample SAMN15677084, study PRJNA649215) | marine metagenome | biome: marine; feature: Black Sea; material: saline water; isolation source: suspended particulate matter (SPM) from the Black Sea western gyre | collected 2013-06-09/2013-06-10 | depth...
ACGGCGCACCGCCCGGCCGATCACCAGGACGCGGTCGGCGAAGAACACGGCAGCTCATCCGCCACCCCCGAATACGTGGAAGAGGCGCGTCGCCTGGGGCTCAGGATCCTGCCACCGCATGTGAACGCGGGCAGCACACGTAGCGGAGGATGGTCCAGCGGTGCCCTGGCTGCAGACCCCGCCGGCGGCGTGGAAGGCGGCGGGCATGTGCGCATCGGTCTATCGTTCCTGCGGAATGTGCGCGAAACAGCCGTCCGTTGGATGTCCGAAGAGGGCGCCCACTGTCCTTTCTATTCCCTGGAAGAATTCATCGCTCGCGCACGCGGCGATGGTGACGGCCCACGTCGCTGGGAGGCAGCCCTGCTGCTTCGTATCGGCGGATTCGACGGACTCCCCATCGAAAGCTTGGGCGAACCCGTTTCGCGTGTGGAATTATTGGAAGCTCTCCGCGATCTTTGGCCCACGAACTCAAAAGCACGAGCCGAGGAAGAAGCCTTCCGCCCACTTACCGGCGACATGGAAAACGCCGCGGTACGTGCGTGCGAGGAATTGGCCGTGCTTGGCTTTTCGCCATCCATGCATCCTATCTTGCTTTTCGAAGCCACCGGCCCTCGCATGAGCGCCGTAAACCTGCGCGAGCGCGCCTTTGAGTTTCGCAACGAGGAAAACGCGCACCTGGGCACGGTGCGCCTGGCCGGCGTGAAGGTGACCGGAAAACGAACCCGCGCCAAAAGCGATGGGCGCATCATGGCTTTCTACACCTTTTCCGACGATACCGGAACCTTCGAAGCCGTTTTCTTTCCGCAGGACTACGCTCTTCTAGCCACAAGATTGCGCGGAGCAGGGCCCTTCTGGGTCGAAGGCGAGGCCTCCGTGGAGCTCGGCGAAGCTCTGGTGGAGGCCAAGCGTGTGACACCTTTCACCGTGGAAGAACGTATGCGCATTCAAGAACCCAAGGTGCAAGGATTGATGCGCGGAGTGGAGGGCGTTTGATCGCCATCTTCAACTCAAGCCATGCAATTCTTGATTGAGCGTTCAAACAACTATATATTCTGGCAATGCCCCACCTGCATGTGGGGTGTGTCATGTTCAAGCGTACTGCTATTAGCTTGTTTTGCCTGTTGTTTTGCCTATCACTCTTAAACTGTCAACAGTCTCGACCCGTTTTGTATGAAGATACCGAGGGTAAAGGATACCGAGACTACGATTCCCCCGACAATCTCATCATGAATTTCACCGATGCTTGGTGTCGCCTGGACATCCAGGAGTATCGTGATCAAGTGCTTTACGATGGGGCAGAAGTGTCAACGGATGCAGTGTCCTACGAATCCTTCAAGTTTTACTTCATCGAACTTGATGACCAATACGGACTCGCCTGGGGCTATGATGAAGAAGTGGAGCACACGGCCGCACTTTTCAGTGGATTGCCCAGCCGAAGTGGATCTTTGCCCGGCGTTGAGCATATCGACTTGCAATTCTTTTCTCTCGGCGAATGGATGAGCCCCGAAAACCCCTATGATGTGCAGGGGGATCGCTATCCTCTGGGAACGCTCTATCGGAACTACGCCACAGATATGCAGATCACCCTGAAGCGGCAAAGGGCGGATACTGGAGCCATCACCATGTCTGTGAGAGACACCGTGCGTTTTTATGTGATTCCCGTGGCTATCGGTGGAGATGTGGAATACAGAATCTGGAAGTGGATGGATCTTGATCGCGGCAACTAGCACAGTTGCAGCGCTTGCTACTCGGCCCTCCCTCATTGGGGGAGGGTTTGATCTTAACTTGCATTAATGAATAGTTCGGCTTGAACTAAGACTCCAGGATGATACAATGCATTCTCGAATCTAATTTCCAGTGGATTTTCAAGCGAGGTGTAGATGATGAAGTGCGCCACATGGACCTTGACGATTATTCTCTCCGCTCTCGTTCTCGCCGGTTGTAGTAATTCTACAGACCCAGCCGACGAGGGCCCCGAATATCTCGACTACAGTACGCCGGACAATGTCATCGACAACTTCGTCACGTCCTGGAATGAGATGGACATCGCCGAGTATCGCGACGTGCTGTTGTACACAGGAGATCCCTTGGGACGGGAAGAGGGGGTCTACGCAGAATTCAAGTTCTACTTCATCGAAGATACGGGCGAGGGCCCGTACTGGGGACTTGACGCAGAAAGAACCCACACCGGGGCGCTGTTTGGCGGCAACTCCAGCCCTGACGGCACAACCCCCGGCGTTGAAAGTGTTGACCTGAGATTTAACGCAGCGGGCGATTGGAGCGCTCCGGATAATCCCTTTGAGGTTCAGGGCGACGAATACCCTGACGGCACTCTCTATCGAACTTACCAAACCGATGCAAGTTTTTACCTCAGGGGCGCCATCGAAGGCAGCCAAGTCAATGTGCTCCTTGTTCGCGACACCGTGCGTTTCTACGTGATTCCTATAGGGGAAGGCGAATATCGCCTCTGGAAATGGCTCGATATCGATCCAGGTTTGCTTGCGGCCGAAGAAACATCTTGGTCGAATGTGAAACATATCTGGTAATCAAAGAGTTTTGCTTTGGAAAAACCCCCTCTACCGGTGAGGGGGTTTCTTTCAGTTCTCAGTTCTCAGTTCTCAGTTCTCAGTTCTCAGTTCTTAGTCTTCCCCGTCTTCCAAAACCATGTTCTTCGAAAGATCGTCCCGCATTCGCTCATGAAGATCATCGTCGCTAAGTTTCGACATGGCGCGCTCAATTTTCTTGAGGCTGCCCTTTTTCGTATAGGCGATATGACAGATGGGATCCCCAGGCACCACGGCCGGCAAGGTCGTCATGCCCAGGATGATTCCTTCACGCGGCGCATGTACCGTATTCTGTTCGGTGCCGGTCAGACTGGTGTTGGTCGAGATATGTTGATCTTTCTCTACGATATCCCCCGGCGCCACATGGAACTGCAAAAAGCCGCCGTACTGAGCGCGCATCCAGTGCGTGGCATCGGTCTCCACGCGAAAGGGTGGTTCGCTTCGTTCACCGTCAACCATACCTAAGTGAATCAGGCAGTTTTTGATACCTTCCACGGCATATTCCAGAACGGTTGGCTCAACCTTCCAGATCTCTCCCGCTTCCAACAATAGAGTTGGAACTCCCGCGTCACTGGCGGTCCGCCGAAGGGAACCCGCTGGACCACGCCCGCTTACAATGAGGCTGGCTCCGAAGGCGCGGGCGAATTCAGCCAGAACTGGATCTTTCAGGTCAGCACGCACGTTGGGAAAATTCGTTCGGCGCACCGCACCCGTATGCAAGTCGATACCGAAATCGGCACGTCCGACGATTTCCTCGAAAACCACGCTCGCCATGCGGCTAGCTAAACTGCCTTTGCTTGAACCGGGAAAACTGCGATTCAGGTCGCGGCGGTCGGGCAGATAGCGGGTATGCCGCTCGAAGCCCAGAATGTTCACCACGGGAACCAAGATCAAAGATCCGGCGGTCAGTTCGAAGGGGTCTTCCAAAATGATGTGCCGAATGGCACCCGTTCCGTTAATCTCGTCTCCATGCACCGCCCCGGAAACAAACACCGTCGGCCCCGGCTTCTTCGCCCGGAGGATATAAATTGGAATGTGAACGTCGGAGCCGGAGAAATTCTCGGTTAGAGTAAGCTGAACTTCGCCTCGCTCGCCCGGCTTAATGGTGTTTTTCCCCCACTGTCCGACGTCCAGTTTTTTCTTCACGGCTTATCATCCAATGCATCGATAAGCTGAGGATCGAGTTTCTTGACTTTCCGCTTGCGTTTGCGCTCTTTTCTCTCAGGAACCAGATCCCGCATGGACTCGAGCTTTCCGTAGCACAGCATTCTATCCTCGGCTTCGATTGTTCGCGAGCCTTTGGGGTTCGAGATAACCGTGGTTCCGCGATTCAAAGTAAGGACAACGATATCCCGATCCCTAAGCTGTGACTCAGATATCGTTTTACCGACTAGATCCAAACCCTCATGTACGGCTAGTTCCACCACACCATATCCAGAGCTAACCGTTAAGCGTTGGCGGATGTCCATTTCCGGGAAAGCCACCTGGTCACCAAGGAAATCTATGATCGAGCCCGCCACATCGAGACCGGTGGCCGTTTCAATTCCCTCCAGTCCCGGTGAAGAGTTAACCTCCATGACCTGGGGGCCGTCCTTCCCTTCGAGCATATCCACGCCCCCTACGCGAAGGCCGAGTATTTGGGCCGAACGCACGGCAGTCCTCTCATACTCAGGATCAAGAGTTACCTTTTCAGCAATGCCGCCTCGATGCACGTTACTGCGGAACTCCGTCCCTTGAGCCACCCGTCGCATCGCAGCCACCACTCTGTCTCCGACGACAAAGGCGCGAATATCCTTCCCTTTACTTTCTGCAACAAACTTCTGAACGAGAACGTTTTGTCTCGCGCTTTGAAGGGTCTCGATAATGGCCTCAGCAACCTTTTCGGTTTCCGCCAAGATAACTCCCACGCCCTGCGTGCCCTCCAAGATCTTGATTATAATTGGCGCTCCGCCGACGCGTTCGATAGCTGGCAGCACATCCTTGCGATCGCGCACGAAGGTTGTATGGGGAATGCCGATATCGTGGCGACTTAGTATCTGCAGTGAACGCAGCTTGTCGCGGGAGTTCGTGATCCCATTGGAGGGGGTCGGTGAGTAGACGTCCATTTGCTCGAATTGTCTGACCACCGCCGTTCCGAAATAGGTGATGGAGGCGCCGATGCGAGGGATGATTGCATCGTAATCGCTCAATCGCTTACTTCGATAAAATAGCTCCGGCTCGCCTTCCTGAAGGTCGATGGAGAAACGTAGTGTGTTTAGGACACGCACAATGTGCCCACGCTCCGTAGCAGCTTGCACCAAGCGCTTGGTGCTGTAGGCTCGAGGCGCCATGGATAGTATTCCGATTTTCATTTTCGCTTCTTTCCAGTTTTCTTAGGCTTTAAAGCCTTGCCGGGTGCGCGGGTCGCCAAATAGATGCGTCGCGGATCGACAAGAACTCCTGCCAGGGCAGTGCGTCCGACCAGCATACGACAAAGCATTCCCTTTCTCGACACCAGAGTAAGCTCTACCTCGCGCTCGATTTCGCCAATCTTCATTTTCGTACAAAAAACTAGCCGTTCCTGACGATGACCACTGCTCGATTTGATCATGGTACGCCGCACCGGCTTGGCCGTCACCCATGTGGTCTTTCGAGAAAATCCCTCCCGCAAGACCACTTCGAATCTTACCTGCCCGTCCTCCAGTTCAGACAAGGTGCTCACATGAATCGCACTCGTCCTAGCGCCCGTATCTATTTTCGCTTTGATCCGAGTGACTCCCCACTCGGGAAGATCGACTCTTTCCCGCCAGCCCATCACGAGACTTGTCCGTTCAGTTTTTTGCACTTTCTTCTCCTGATTTTTCTCCTTCGGCCGCCGCGTCTTCGAACTCCTCCACCGGAGAGTCTAGCAGCTCGCCGGTGAAAAGGCTGGAATTCATCACAAAGAACACCACGGGCAACTCGCCCGCCAGTGTCTCCATACGCTCAGCATATTCCGCCTCGCCTCCTTCTTGGGTTTTCATCATACCAAGGAACACGATATCGGCTCCTTCGCTTTCGCGCTGGATGAGTTGGCCCACGGTTTCACGATCAGGCTTTAGAAGTGTTCGATGGCTAACTTCGATGCGGAATTCTGGAATCAGTTTCTCGAAATTTGCTTCGGTGGTTTTCATGACCGTCTCGTTTGATGCAACGCTTACAAGCTCAATGGCCGCATCCCGCCATTCATGATTGGCTTTAAGGAGATAGGCCAAGAGCAGCATCAGGTCGCTGTTGAAGTCAAGGCCGCCCCACCAGACTAGAATGCGGCGCTTTGCACTACGGCTAAAGGCATAGCTCTCATTAAAGCGCCCCAGGACAACCGATTTCTTCATCTTGCCCAGCCGCCGCGTCACGCCAAGAAACTCTGAGCGTAAGTGAGGGTCTCGTGGCCAGCCCAAAAATACGGTATTGCTCTCCATACCCGCAATTCCATTGGTTTGGGCAACGCTTAGAATTCCATCAAGAATGTTGTTTACCAAGCTGACTTGAGCGAAAACAGGAAGGTTCTCTTCATGAAAGGAGGCCTGCATTGCGCCTTTCATTTCTGACAGTCCCTCCGCAAACTCGTCCACGCCGCCTTCTAGCAAATGGCACGCTGTCACCACACCTCGGCCCTGGCTGAAGGCGTTGGCAAATCGTACCAAATCGATCTCACGCTTCGGATCATCCACGAAGGCCAAAATATGCGGGCGCCAGTTACGGGAACTTTTTGGAGTGCCAGCAAGCCTGAAAAGCGACCAGCGAATTAGGCTTTCGTAGAGCCCGCGGCGGGCATCTCCCCATCTTGCCTTTCGCGAGCGCCGAGATATAAGGACGTAGAGCCCGATCTCCGCGGCGATGGCGGCCATCCCGACCCAGGGATTAATGAGAACCATCACGCCGAAGCAGGCCAGGCCCCCGGCAAGACTCAAGGACCAGTGGATGCGAATTTTCGGGCGCCAAGAGGGATCGCGGCTCAAAGATTCGAAGGCCGTTACGAGATTCACCGTACCATAGACCGTTAAGAAAAACATCGACACGACGCTTGCCACAATGTTGAGAGCCCCAAGGAAAGCTGCGGACAGGGCAATTAGAACCGAGACGACCAGGCCGGCGACAAGTCCTCCCCCGCGTCCAGCCTGGGGTTGCCAAAAGATTGACGGGGCGAGCCCATCGCGGGCCAGAGCCTGCAAAGTGCGAGGCGCTGCGAGAATCGAACCGACCGCCGAAGAAAATATCGCTGCCCAGAGTCCGGGCAGAATCAACCAGGGTCCAGCCCAGGCGATTCGGGTCCAGACCAGGGTGTCTTCGCGAAGCAGCTCTCCGTCCGCGCCCATGTTCAGCAGGAAAGGTATTGTCATGTAGACCAAGAAGCCGATGCCCACGGCCAGAAGCGATCCACGCGGCAATGATTTCATCGGATCGCGCAAATCACCGGATAGGCCCAAGCCAGCCATGACCCCGGTTACCGCCGGGAAGAACACCGCGAAGCCCGCCCAAAAGCTGAGGCTCCCGGGCTCTATCACACTCCTGGGAACGTCCCCCGCCTTCAAGAATGCGCCTATAGCCAAGGCAAGCAGCGACAAGCCCACGAAAGCCATCAGGGCAACCTGCGATCGCAGAGCCTTGTCGGCCCCTGCCACGGCCAGAAGACCCACGGCGACAATAAGACCCAGTGTTACAGGAAGCAGCGGAAGACCCGGCGCCACGAATCGGAAAGATTCGGCAAGTCCGTAGGCATAGAGGGTCACCGAGAATGCTTGCGACAGGAAGAGGGGGATACCGATGGCCCCACCAAGCCCGGAGCCAAGGCTCCGGGAGATAATGAAGTATGCGCCGCCGCCGCCTATTTTTGCATTGGTCGCCACGGCCGAGAAAGACAGGGCTGTCACCAAAGTAATGCTATTGGCGACCACCACGACAAGCAGCACTCGCGAGAGACCCAGGTTGCCCAAAAGCCAGCCGAAGCGCAGGTACATGATAACGCCGAGAATCGTGAGAATCGTCGGCGTGAAGACACCCAGGAAAGTCCCGAGCTTGTTTGAGTCGTTGCTCATTGGAGTAGCCTAGATACTGAACAACTCCGCCGCAATGAAAAGTTCTTCACAAAGCAGGCACTTTAGAGAAAGCAAACAAACTGTATTTAGGCGGTGACAAAGAACGCATCAATTGTGTCGATTTCCATGTACCGGAGATGCCCCCCGGCTTGAGGTTCCACTCGCCGGGCATCGAAGACTGACCCGCAATTGAAACGCGGCAGCTCTCTGGGTTCATTTCAGACTTCAAATTCCGTGGCTAAATAAATCGAAAGGGGATTGGTCCTCATGATACAGGAGATCTTCGAGCCGCTCATGACGCTGGGGAGGGGATACATTCCAAACCTCGTAGGAGCGGTCATTGTTCTCGTTTTGGGTTGGCTTGCAGCCCTTGTTGTGGGCGCGGCAGTCCGCGGAACCTTGAATCGCACAGGCCTGGGGGAAAAACTCGGCCGACTGATTCATGGATCGGACTCATATGGAGGCATGAACTTCGCTCGATCGGGTGGACGATTCGTCTTCTACGTCGTGATGCTGTTTGTTCTTATGGCTTTCCTACAAGTTCTCAAACTCACCACCATCACAGCCCCCATCAGCGGATTACTATCCCAGCTTCTGGAATTCCTTCCGCAGATGCTTGGCGCGGCGGTTCTGGTTTTCGCGGCGTGGGCATTGGCCAGCATTCTGCGAATGCTCGTGAGTCGTGTACTACAGTCGGGTCGTCTTGGCGAACGTTTGCGGATCCAAGCCGACATCGAGTCTCCCGATCATTTCGAACTTCATCGGATTCTCGGTGAAGTCGTTTATTGGTTCATTTTTCTGCTCTTTCTCCCGGCCATCCTCAGCACGCTTTCCCTTGGCGGGTTGTTGATGCCGGTCCAGGCGATGTTGGATCAATTCCTTGGATTCCTGCCGAACCTATTCGCGGCCGCCGTTATACTGTTGGTCGGTTGGTTTGTGGCCAGAATTCTCAAGCAGATTGTGACGCATTTTCTGATCGCTATCCGAATAGACAGCCTCGGGGAAAAGGCGGGGATGGAGTCTGTTCTCAAGAAATCCAGCCTCTCCAAGATTGTCGGGATCATCGTATATGTCCTCGTATTGATCCCTGTAATCGTCTCCGCGATGAATGCGCTGCAGCTGAGCACCATCACGGCTCCCGCCAGCGCTATGCTAACAACCTTACTGGGCGCAATTCCCGCCATCTTTACGGCCCTCCTGGTGCTCCTTGTTTCCTACTTCATCGCGAAGGTGCTTTCCGGATTGGTTGTTTCCATCCTTCAGAGCACGCGTTTCGATTCGGTATTCGTGCACCTGCGCTTAACAAAAACCCCACCCACGGGCGGCAGTACCCCATCGACCGTGCTGGGTAGACTCATCCTCGTTACCGTCATGCTATTCGCGGTGGCCGAGGCCTTCCGCCTCTTAGGCTTCTCCGTGATGACTGACCTTTCCTGGATGATTCTCGTCATCGGCGGCCGGGTGCTTTTCGGACTGCTCATCGCAGCGGGCGGCATTTTCATCGCGAATATCGCATCCGATGTGGTGCGTGCTAGCGGGTCCGCGAAATCTCATCTTCTCGCAATGGTCTCCCGCATCGCCATTCTGGTTCTGGTTGGGGCACTTGCCCTACAGCAGATCGGTTTGTCGGGTGAGATCATCAACCTCACCTTCGGCCTCACTCTCGGTGCGGTCGCCGTAGCTCTTGCTATCGCGTTCGGATTCGGTGGTCGTGAGGCAGCAGCCAGACAAATTGAACAGTGGCGCGGGCAAAAGTAGCTCGCCCTTCAGAAGACCTTTTCGCCGAAACAACGGAGGAATCAAGAATGAAACCAATACTGTGTCTCTTCGCCGCGGGGCTGCTTCTGGGAATGAGCCCGGCATTTGCCACCAAGGTCTCGCCGACGGACTATACGGTTCCCGTCAGCACGGCCGAACAGCTTCGCCTCGATGGCAGCTACTCGTACGCCGGTGTGGGCGATACCACATTGACCAACAACGCAAGCGGTTCGCTACTCTATAACCGCTTCTACAATTCATTGCCTTTCGCCTTCGACATCAATTTGCTCGCCCTCGGTAGCACGCAATACGCCGGCGAAGATGTGGATCGGAATAACAGCTCCAGCATCATCCTGAGTTCGGGAGTTCGTAAGTACCTTTCGAACGACGGTAACTGGTTCTACTCCATCGAAGTCGGGATGACTCACCAGAACGAGTTCGACCGACCCTCGATCACCACGACTCCTGGAGTTGGTTACGGGCGATTCATCAGCGCCACCCCCTTGGCCAAGGCTGTCCGCATCGAGGACTTCTTGATCAATGAGGGCGTTATCAAGGGTAGCCTGCCCAAGGTCACGATGATCGAACTTGCCCACATCATCGAAAATGAGGCCGAGTACCGTACGATCCATGGAGCCACCTACAAGGGCTTCTGGTACGAGGCCATGGAGAAGGAGATCGCCAAGAGCGGTAAATTCGCCGCTGAAGGTCTCGGTGCCATCGGCGTCCTACGCATCGAGGAAGTGCTTTTCCAAGAGCGGATTAATGAGCGCTTCTACGGTTGGGATGTGCGCTTCGGTGTTCGCGCCGAGCTTCTTTCAGAGTATGAAGACATCGACGTTGATGATCCCGGCGCTTCGATCCGCGCGCGTTACTCCCACCCCCTGGGTTGGAAATCGCAGATCGGTTTGGCAGCGACCTACGACTCGCCCTTCAACGGCGACTTCGGGGACGTCTACAATGCCTCAGGCACTGCCAATTACATCTACGAGATTGGCAATCGGATCGACTTCACTTTGGACAATACCTACGTGTCCTCCAAGTTCATTCCTGAAGCTGACAGCGTCTGGTCCGATCAGCTCAGGGCCGGGTTCATCTATTACCTGGAAAACCAAATGAACGTGACCTTGTCGGGCAACATGTCCAAAACCAAAGACATGGACCTGTCCAAGGGCCTCAATCTGACCTTTGGGTACCGCTTTAAGTAAAGGTAAGTAAGAGACTGATCAGGTTGCCGAGAGTCGAGACACACTCCTGGCACGAGGCCCGCCTAGCGCCGAGACGCGAAGCGGGCCTCACCTTTTTAGGGTCGGTCCTGGGTCAATTCTCGGAATCGGCCCGAGCGTCAACCTTGCCTTCGCGACTGTTATTGTAGAAACGAGTGGTCGGGTAGGCAAAATCGATATCGGAATGAAGCGCGAATGATCTTAGAATGTCTTCCCAGATCTTCATCTCAGTAGAGCGGCGCTTTCTCGGTTCGCAGATATACCTGAGGGTCAATGTCACGCCATGATCCGCAACAGTGGTCCAAACAATAGGTGTTAGGAAGGTGAAGGAGATCATGTACTTGCGGGCCGCCTGGCGAACCTGGGCCATGGCCTCTTTGTCTTTGAGCGCCGTGTGCTTCTCAATAATCACATTGAGAATTTCCTTGGCTTTCTCCCAATTGCTTTCGAAAGTTAGCGTGATGGGAATCTCGTTCCAGATGAAATTGAATCCGCCCGTATAATTTGCCGTGCTATTCTTGAAAACCCAGCCATTGGGAATATGGATTATTCTCCCAGTGCTCTGTTCCGCATCCACCCAATTCCCCACTTCCATCAAGGAGAATTGGAAAAGCCGCATATCAATGACATCGCCCCGATGCTCGCCGATCTGTACACGATCGCCCACGGTGAAGGGTTTGCGTATGGCGAGAAATACCCAGCCAGCCAGATTGGTGACCGGATCTTGAAGGGCGATGGCGAGGCCAGCAGATAGGATTCCCAGGTAGGCAACAAGTCCTGTTACGTTACCAAACCAGACAAAAAGCACGACCAGGACAAATGCGAATCCTAGGATATAGTGAATTGTCTTGGTCAGGGTATACTGTTTGGTCACATCGCCGACACGACGATGAACCGCCCCCGAGATGATGAATCGAATCACAATGAACAGCAACCAGGCGCCGAGGCTCCAAAAAAGCTTCTCCTGAATGGCGGGAGACAAGCCCAGCGACTCATGGAACCAATCGGTAATGCTTTTGAGGAAGCGTGTCATCATGTGGGTGTTTACCCCTTATTCATGTTCCTTTGCCGCTGTCGCATCGGGCACATTGAGATTGTAAAGCACGATGCTATTCTGCACAGAGAAGAGGCCGTTGCTGTCCTTGAGGAGGGTGGTGATCGGAGAAATCGCCATCAGGGTGCCGCTGCGCCCCTCTACTTCAATTTTTTCTCCGATCTCAACGATCCGCCTGGTGTAAAGCCCCGCGACAATCTCCTTCGTATAATCTCTCGTCCCAAATCCGAATGAAATCGCAGCGCCAAGGCCAAGGCAAGCCAGAAGCACCACGATGATGTTTTCAATCAGCCCCGTTTCAATGCCGAATTGAGTGAGTGCCAGGATTGCGACGAGTACGATGACCAGGGCGGAGGCGACTCGGCCGAATCCGGTGGGGTGGTCCAAGCCCATGCCCCTGGCCGCCACCGTGGCCGCCTTGCCGAGATAGTTTTGGAGTATTCCGCCACCCAACAGTATGAGGAGCACGACCAAGAGCGTAGGAATGAAGGCGAAGACCTTGTCGATGGCGCCGACCATTTCTTCGAGCCCTATCTGTACTAACGCCAATCGAATGAAGGCGATGATCGTCAGCAAATAGCCGCCTTGGGCGA